>Ga0272441_10002171_pt1 | contig 40427 bp, 32 predicted proteins | sample SSMProp6N_FD_193582 | JGI IMG/M metagenome (GOLD analysis project Ga0272441, IMG submission 193582) | Marine sediment archaeal communities from Little Sippewissett salt marsh, Falmouth, MA, United States - SSM-Prop-6N | ecosystem: Environmental > Aquatic > Marine > Wetlands > Sediment ... | reverse complement strand
TGCCAGTCGGACCGCTGTCGCTGTTTGCGTTGCTTCTTTTTGCTCATAATCTGAATCTCCTGTTAAATCATGAGCCATTATCTCCATAAAAAATCCGTGAACAAGATGCGGTTGGCCGGACAGTTACAAACTAACATAAAGAACTGATATCTTATATACAGGATTAGCGGGACTTTTTCAACAGCCCCACTGTCCCCTATTTCCCTCCCTATTTCCCTAGGTAACTGTCCTCTATTTCCCCGTGCAAATTGAATGCCGAACAGGATTGGGACTGTCCCTAGTTACCCGACATTAGTTGCAAATTTCAAAATCAAAAGTACGGGCATAAATTTTAAACTTATCCAGCAACAGGACACTGTTATCCTGCTTAAGTGCTAAATCAAAAAAATCTCTATCGTTATTTTCTTGTACCATACAAAATACATTTTCACAGTGTTCAATTATATTTTCAAAAATATTTTTATTGTATGGTGTTTCAACCAACAGCTTTAATACTTGCAAATTAAGTTGCGATTCAACCACAAAGAACACATACCATTCTAATGGGTTTTCAATCATCAAGTTAATAATTTCTTCAGACGTACTCAGCTTAATTGCTCCCACGGAATCTTCTTTATTGCTTTCCTGTAAATACATTACTTCACATTTACATTGAGTACAAAAACGACCAATAGCATAAAGATACCCATAGCTACTAAGGTAATTAAGATAAAGTGTAAATAGCCTCCATTGCATTGCAATGTATTCTGGTTTTTCATTTATTGACCGATAATCCGGTTCTCCTCGGTTTAAACCGATAGTGAAAACCTGCCAAGGATTGGGTAAATTAAGGGTGTGGGAAATGTAAATAGGTATTTTCATATTAATTCTCTAGTTAAAATATATTATGGAACATTTTATTAATTCCGACAAATGGTAGGGTAAACACTGAGATTGCCATTCTCAGCTATTTATGTAAATGTTTCCTAGTTCAATGCGCTACCATTCTAACCACTTTACCCCCCTTGGTACATGAAAATGTATGCCTATGCGCTTACCGTGCAGACCAATGTCAACTGCATATCTACCTCTTTTTGTAATCATATTAAAACTTGCTTTCCATATTCCTTTCTCTCTAGTCATTCCTGCACGAAATATTGTTTTACCTATTTTAATTGTTCTTCCTGAGTGAGAGAACCATCTTCCACTCGTTCTCACAAGACCTTTTCTCGCAATAAACTTCAATCCAGCTTTAGCAAGCGATGCAGCACCAGCAGCAAGGAAACATGCATCGGATATATAACCAGCATATTTGGAAATTGTACCATATACGCCATGATGATGTAAGTTTTCTCCTAAAAAGCCTTCTTTTGCACCTTGCAAAAATGCACCAGCATAAGTATCTGATGGTTCAACTTTAAGACTGAAAGTATCTTCCCCGCCAAAGAGATAATAATCTTCCGGTCCTGCCATAACACAAGCGCAAACAACGTCTTGTTCATTGATTGTATCATTCGAGGCGCGAAATTCTGTAGTATCTTCAATAGATTCATCGCCACTATTGCTATTATTACCCGAATCTAGACCTGCATGCAAGGCGGAGCTTAGGACAAAACCGGCGGCGCCCCACATGGCGGAATCGGCAGCGCCCCGCCAGAAATCGCCGCCCTTGATCTCGGCTACGGTACCCCCGACCACGGCATCTATACCGGCGGAAACCGCCAATTCTAAGAACCATTTACCGCTGAAAAGTGCAGCGCCCCCCAGGCCCAGGCCGGCCCCTATGCCGGCGGTTATCCCTCCTATGATGGCAGACATACCCGGATCACCGCCGGAGATTAAGCCGCTCAAGGCACCGGCGGCCGCGGCACCAATACCCACAGCAACAGCTGTTCCAAGGGAATTAGCCGCCCAGTTTAGTGTCTGAGTAGCTATAGCGAATCCGCCCCAGGCGCCTAATCCTCCCAGTAAACCCCCGAGGGCGCCGAAGCCGATACCAGACCAAACATTGCCGCCGTTGACAGCGGCGCTTACACCTCCCAAGGTGGCACCTACAATTACGCCAATAATAAGCGCAGTAAGTCCAAAGTCATGACCGGATGGGTCGGTGTAGATAAGGGGGTTATTGGCGCAGTAGGAATAGCGGTTGAGGCCCTGGGAAGAATCGCTGGGCAGATGAGAGTCGGCCTGGATGAAGCGGGAGATTTCCGCATCGTAGTAGCGGGCGTTGTAGTAATAGAGGCCGGTTTCTTCGTCGAGGATCTGGCCCGTATAGCGTTGGGCGACGTTTTTATAGTTAAGGGGGTCTTCGGAATAAGATTCATCGCCGAAGGGGGTATAGACGTAAAGATGGATTTTCTGGCCCGAGCCGTCGGTGATGATCGAAGAAGAGCCGAGATGGTCGCCGTGGTAATAGATCAGGTTGGGAAGTTCGTCAAGATCGTCGGCGAAGGCCTTGTTGGGGATGCCCAAAAGGATGATACCAACGATCAGACAGGCGGCGAGCCCCTGGCGGAGATACTAAACGGCGAGTCCTAAATGACCCCGACGGGATTCGAACCCGTGTTGCAGGGATGAAAACCCTGTGTCCTAGACCTGGCTAGACGACGGGGCCTTAGCTTTTCAAGGAGCATCTTCTATCATTGAGAGGGGCTTGTGTCAAAGAAAAAGTGTCTTAGTTTTCAGGGGGTGCGGACTCAGGTCCATTTTTAATTGATAACAACCCGATCACGACCCTGATTTTTGGCCTGATAAAGGGCCATATCCGCCTGATAGAGCAGTTGGTCTGATCCCTGATCGGGTTGTAACTGAGAAACTCCGAAACTGGCGGAAATTGGTTCAGGGATCAAGGTTTCAGGGATTTTTTTGATATATTGGCGGATTCTATCGGCCAACTGAGCGGCGCCCTGGGCAGTATTATTGGGCACCATAATCAGAAATTCCTCGCCTCCCCAACGGCCGACCATATCGGGTTGGCGCAGGTTGCGGTCGAGAATAGCGCCGATTTGGGCCAAAACTTTATCGCCGGCATCATGACCATAGCGGTCATTAATCCGTTTAAAATGGTCAATGTCCATCATGGCTACGGAAAAAAGCTGTTGGTAACGCCGGGCACGTTCGATCTCGGCTTTCAGCAGTTCACCCAGGGCGGCACGGTTATAAAGACCGGTGAGCCGATCCTTCCGCGATAATTGCAGCAGATGCCGATGGGCCTCCTCCAGGGCAACATGAGCAGAGATGTCGCGCAGGACTTCGACAGCCCCTATAATTTGACTGTTTTCATTACGGACAGCGGAAATGCGAGATTCGATAGGCAGGCGTTGGCCGTTTTTGCGAGTCAGGTAACCTTTCCAGGTGCCCGGCATACCTGTTTCCAATACAATCCCCAGAGCAGAGCGATCTTTGGCAGGATCAGGGCCGAAGTGCATATTTGACTCGGGGGCGTGTTCAGAATTGCGACTCTGTTGGGTTAATGTACTTTCGCCTGAGGAGGAGAAGTCGGTGGGTAAGCCGGAGAGATGGGACGGCAGCGAAGCATCATGTTCTTTGGTATTCATAACAGGAGTTTTGTCAAAAGGATGGCCGACCATTTCCGGGGCGGAGTAACCGGTAAGACGAGCACAGCTTTCGTTCCAATAGATAATATTACCCTGTATATCAACCACATATACGGCGTCGAAGATACTATCCAGAAGAGTCTTGTATAAGTCTTCTGTAAATAATGTTGGAGTTTTTGATTCCATGTTGTTTAACATAATGTACGTCCGATAAATCGGCTTACTCTCTTGACGCTGCAGGTAATATACACATCGGTTTTGAGAGGGGGATGGGTTAGCAAGATATCGGCCTGGAGGTGAATGCGTACAGGTTGGGTAGGAGATGTTACTGAAGCCCGAGAGTCTCATTATTTTTGACTATTTTCCCAGCGGGCGGGATTACTTTCCGGATTTTGGGCGGCTATGTCGTCTATTATCAAACGGTCGGTACGGAATAAGAAGTGCAGTATTTTCCGGCGGAGTCGGGTTAAAGGCCGAGTAGTTTTTCGGTGAGCCCTAATCCAGAGGCTTTTCTGACGGGAGGCGTCTATTTGCTCCTCCTCCATCAAATGGCCAGCATAGCGGCGTTTGTGTTTGAGGAGGTGATAGAAATCTTCTCTCTGAAATCCTTTGAGAATAAAGTCGCTGATTTGTCGGAAAGGAAAGGGCAGAGAGGGGAAATGATATGATATCTGGAAATCGATTATATAAGGGCGATTGTCATGGCCCAGCAGGATATTGCCCCGTTTGTTCAAATCAATATAAGCAATTCGGCAGGCATGAATTTTTCTGAGGATATCCTCCAAACGGTTAAAGAAGTCATTCGGCAGGGGAGGATTCTCATCCAAACTTTGTCCCTCGATGTATTCATATGTAAAGCCTGTATCTCCACAGCGAGCGAGGAATCGAGGAACCTGCTGTATATGTTCCAACCGTGTCAGAATTGATATTTCATGCTCGGTAATAAGCCGGCCGAGCCAACCAAGGGGCATGCCCAGAAAGTCGCTGCGACGGGCCAGCTTCAGCACTATTTTAGCCGGGGGCTTTTTGTATGACTGCGAAGCAGTCTCCAGACATTCATACAGGGCGGTCAGAGCAAAAAAATCGTGTTTCAATACTTTGGTCTGCTGGTATGAGTGTCCAGCAATCTTGATTTGGTGGGGCCATTTATAGCGACCCCAAGCCCGTAGTTGATGAGTTATACCTGATTTAATGGAATTATTATTCATAACGTGTTCTGTAATATATATTTATGTCCAGAAAGAATATTTTGTCGAGTTTTTTGCTATAAAACAATATACAAACGCTCGTTGCCTGGAAGCAACATTGACGGATTGTTATTAAGTGATTTAATACCAGATAGTAACGAAATTTCTGCTGTTTTTATATGTTGCATTTTAGACACATTTTAAATTATAAATAAATCCGCTGGTATAATAACAGTGGGACGTTCAAGTGTAAATACTTGACAGATAAGAGGTTGTGTGAGGCCATGGTGTTATTATCTTTTTCCTTGCATCAGGTATATGCTTTGCATTATAATAAGAGCGAAGAGCAGTTGTAAGCCCAATTAATCCGGGGCTTGCAAAGGATTAAAGAGAGTTGCAAACTTATTAGAGAGATAAGAGAGAGGAGCAGTACCTACCTAGAGAGTCAATTTAAACGGGAAATTGTGCGTTTGTGAATCTGTTTTGTTGACTATTATCGGGAAATAATAGCACCCGCGAAGCATGATTCAATAACGTTACAAGAGCCCAATTGAGAGAGCTGAGAATTAATACTGCTATTTAAGGTATTGTATTGAACTACCGGGAGATCAGGCCTGGGAGGGAGAGAGAGAAAAATAACCCTTCCGCCGGGTATTACAGGGAAATATCAGCTTCCGCAAGGAATTTATAGTTATATTCTCTGTGTACCTTCACACATCGGTACAGGTTCCAGTGCTGAGCTTTGGTTGCCTTGTTCTTTCCGGTTAAAAGTACTTCTGTTTTAAAAAATTAGTCGAAGGTTTCTCGTAAATCAACGACGGAGAGAGAGAGTATGAAGCCCGCCGGTGGCCAAGGAGAGAGAATTTGTCTATATAGACAGGGAGTAATAGGGTGGGGATTACTGCTGTTTTTCTTGAGCGGATTCAATTCCGTAGCGTGGTCTGCTGACGGACAGGAACCATACGAGCTAATCGTCCGCAATGATAAAGTTCTTAATGTTAATCCAGTTTTGACCAATCTCCAGTCAAATGGGGACATAATGGAGTATCGGTATGCGCAGGATGTGTACCAGAATAGTTCGATTGCACACAGCGGGTCCTCTGCCAATGCCTGGCGGACCTATCAGCATGTATACGCTTACAATACATCAACTGCCAGTACCGATTATATTGCCGGGAACACGGCGGGGCACGATCAAACGATTAAATTCACGGAAGAACAAACCGGTCTAAAAAATGGTACTTTTGTGGTGGTGAGGGATCATGTTTCATTCGGGGGGTCACTTTCGGTGGCCAAGTCGCCCGACAAATCTGATCAAAGAGGATTACTGGCTAGTTTTAATATGCGTGCCGACATCGAGTTACAGTATCAAACACCCCGTGGGGCAATAAACATAAGCTATCCGTTAATGACGGGAGGTATAGACCTGATCGGTTGGGTAAATGATATGGTGCTTGTCCGTCCCCGAGGATGGATTAGATGGGGCAATATAAGTTCAGTGAGTAATGGATTGGAAACAATAGACAGGCCCTCATTGAATGTGTTGGGTAAGGAAATACCCTTATCCATAAATCCTTATAGTATGTTTAAGATTCAACAGGAGAGCGATTTTTTTCAGATAGACCTGGCTGATATAGAACTGCCCCTGATTTTCGGTAACCGGATCGGAGAAACCAGCACAATTAAGTTCCAGTTTAGCAGTTGGACGCAAACCAACGGCCCCAGCAGCGGAGCGGAAGTTAATTTTATACCGGATGCCACGGTTCTAGAGGAGTTCCAGGCAGGAGACCGGATACCGGAGCCTGCTTCTTTGGCCCTGTTGGGACTGGGGGCGCTGCTATTGGGCAGACGGAAAAAACAAAGATAAACATTTACCTTTAATTTCGAAAATATATTAAATCTTGTTACCTAGACTCACGCCCCGGACGAGTTATTTGTGGTGGCTCTCGAACGGGGCGTACTTTTTTATATAAAACGTTGGTTCAGGGTTTGTGTAGGTCTGATCTGATCTCCTTTGAGATGAAGCTCTGATACCAAAGTTCAGCTAAAGCTTTCGTATCTGATAATCTTGACAAGCGGGTCGGTATATCAATAATAGTACGCTGTATGAGTGCTAAACTCTTGTTTTTAGTCTTTTGGGACCTTTGAAGGCATTGTTGTGATCGAAGAACTGTCGAAAATATATGAACCCAAACAAGTGGAAGCCCGGGCATCCGACTTGTGGAAGCAACATAACTCCTTTCATGCGTGCCCGTCCGGGCCCGGCGGAGCAGCCAGACCGGTATATACAATAGTGATTCCGCCTCCCAATGTTACGGCGGCGTTGCATCTGGGGCACGCCCTGAACAACACTTTGCAGGATATTCTGATCCGTTTCCGACGGATGCAGGGATACGATACCCTCTGGATGCCGGGGACCGATCATGCCGGCATTGCCACGCAGACGGTGGTGGAAAAACGTATTCTCGCGGAGGAAGGCAAACGGCGGACGGATTTTGCACGTGAAGAGTTTATCGAGCGCGTGCAGGCCTGGAAGGACGAATACGAGGCCCGCATCATTGAACAACTGCAATTAATGGGGTGTTCCTGTGACTGGCAGCGCACCCGTTTTACGATGGACGAAGTATGTGCCCGGGCGGTGCGAGAGACGTTCTTTCGCCTGTTCAAAGACGGGATCATCTATCGCGGTAAGCGGCTGGTGAACTGGGACCCGGCCACCCAAACCGTTTTGGCGGATGACGAAGTGGAACACGAGACGGTGGAAGGACATTTCTGGTACATGCAGTACCCGTTGGCAGAACCGGTGGAGATCAACGGCCAAACCATCAAACACGTTACCGTAGCTACTACCCGGCCGGAGACGATGCTGGGTGATACCGTGGTGGCAATGAATCCCCGCGATCAGCGTGCTGAGAAGTTGGTGGGCAAAAAAGTCTGTCTGCCTTTGGTTGGCCGAATCATACCCATAATAGCGGATGAACATGTGGTCCTGCCCGATCCGGACAGTGATGACGAAAAGGCCAAATTCTCGACCGGATTTTTGAAGGTGACGCCCGCTCATGATCCCGACGACTGGGCCATTGGGGAAAGGCACGAACTACCAGTGATTAATGTTATGGCGCCGGACGGTTCGATCAGTGATCAGTACGGGTGGGAGGATGCCGAGGGCACGGAAGCGGAGCAGTTTCTGGGTATGGACCGTTTCGAGGCCCGAGAGGCCATTGTGGGATGGTTTCGGAGCGAGAAATTGCTGGAGGCTGTGCGAGAGTATTCTCACGAAATCGGCCACAGCTATCGCAGTCATGTTCCCATCGAGCCTTATCTATCGGATCAATGGTATATTGCCGTTAAAAAACCGATTGACCGGATGGCGGAAAAATTCGGTACGGGTCTAATCGAAGGAACTGATGTGCCGGTGAACTCTCTGGCGGGACTTGCTCTTAAGCCGCTGCTGGACAGTCGGCTGCGTTTCGTGCCGGAGCGATATGCGAAAACATATCAAGCCTGGCTGGAAAACCTGCGGGACTGGCCTATCAGCCGTCAACTATGGTGGGGCCATCGGATACCGATGTGGTCTAAAACAGGGGATGGGGGGAGATTCAAAAATAATCTCGCTGAGCAAAGGGATAAAGTATGCTTTACATCTACAAATTCTGAAGAAGAAACTGTTACCTATTGTTGCGTAGTTCCCGGTCATACAGATATCGAACGACAACTTGAAAATGAAGGTTGGCAGCGGGACGAAGATGTATTGGATACGTGGTTCAGCTCGGCGTTGTGGCCTTTCAGTACTTTGGGGTGGCCGGAAGAGAATTTCAACGGTGAGCCGCTGCTGAAAACATATTATCCCGGCAGTGTACTTTGTACCGCTCGTGAGATTATTACGCTATGGGTCTCGCGTATGGTGATGATGGGTCAATATTGTGTAGGTGACATCCCCTTTGAGGTTGTGTTCATTCACGCCATGATTCAGGACGGTCAGGGCCGCAAGATGAGCAAGAGTCTGGGCAATGGCATTGATCCGTTGGTGGCTATCGACAGTCACGGGGCCGACGCCATGCGTTTTGCGTTGGCCAAAATGACAACGTTAAACCAGGATGTACGCATGCCGGTTGAGCCGATGCAGCTTCCCGACGGCCGGACAGTCAATACCTCCCCGAAGTTTGACGACGGGCGCAGCTTCTGCAATAAGCTCTGGAACGCCTCCCGCTTTGCCCTTTCCAATCTGCATGCTATGCCCACGGGGTTGTTTGACCCTGCGGAGATGAGGCTGGAAGACCGCTGGATCCTGTCCAGATTGGCGCAAACGATCGAGGAAGTTACAGACCAGTTAGGCGACTTCAAGTTTCGTGAACCTATAGACACTTTGTATCGATTCTTCTGGAATGAGTTGTGTGACTGGTATTTAGAGCTGATTAAACCACGGATGCGTGATGAGGCCTTGAAGCCAACGGCTCAACGTGTTTTAGCCTTGGTTATGGATGCGGCATTGCGCTTGTTCCATCCCTTTTTGCCCTTCATCACAGAAGGTATATATCAACAGTTGAACGCCGTATGTCCCGAGCGTGGGCTGGAGGGCTGCGCTGATCTGGGAAGAGCGGCTAATTTAGTGTCCGCCGGGTGGCCGGGATCTATGCCAGACTTGATAGATAAAGAATTGGAAGAACGGATACTCCTGGTCCAGAATACCATCAGAATGATTCGTGATGTACGGATGCGTTATCAGGTGCCCCCACGCAAAGAACTGGAAGTTTCGGTTAAGACAGGACCGGCAGCAGCCAAGTATCTCCTGGCCCAACAGCATTTGATCTGTCATATGGCCAATGTGGGCGGTTTGCAGGCCGGTCCGGATTGTAGCAAACCTGCCCAGGCGGCAATAGCCGTCGGTGAGGGAATGGAAGTCTATGTGGACGGGGTCATTGATGTGCAGGCAGAGCTGGAACGTTTGCAAAAACAAATGGAAGAACTGGCGGGTGCTCTGAAGCGTTGTGAAGCAAAGCTCGAGAACGATAATTTCGTCAACCGGGCCAAGCCCGAGGTGGTTCAGCGGGAGCGAGATCGACTGGAGCAACTCAAGGAACAACTAGCCACCGTAGAAAAAAATCTGGAAGAGTTGTCCTGAGTATTCGCAACTGACATATGAGTGGCCCCGATTTTAGATTGGGGATTGAATAAAGATAATCGTCGAAGGTATGATAATTTCTTATCCGCTTGGAAAGAGTGGTCGTGTAAGCGCTGAAAAGTACATTATAAGGGGCCTGGCATGGAAATAGAAATGGAGTTGTCCCAGATCATAATACAGGAAACCACGGAACAACAGATCATTGTGTTGAAGGAACGCTATGGGGATCGTTCTTTTCCCATTGTCATAGGCATCGCCGAGGCCCTGGCCATAGACCGCCGGTTGAAAGGTATTCGTCCGGAACGTCCCCTGACCCACGATCTTTTATATAATGTGATTTCCAAGCTATCGGGCAAGCTGGAACGAATTGTCATTAATGACCTGCGAGACCATACGTTTTATGCCCGGTTGGTAATAAATCAAGACGGCCGCGATGTTGAGATAGATTCCCGACCCAGCGACGCCATTGCCCTGGGGGCGGTCAACAACATGCCGGTATTTGTCGCCGAGCATGTTCTGCGAGCGGTGTCCTGAGAAATTTTTATGCGCTTTATCGAGGGAGCGCTGGAACAGATTTCAGCGGCGAGTGGTTCTTAATAAATTATGTTTCGGGGTACCGCCGAGGCGGTGAGAGTTTGCTGTGCGCCGGGCCGCACTATGCGAAATCGAATTATAATTTTGCCCACCGTCCCGGCTGGAAAGGTCGGGTCGTCCGGGTCGATAGCCACAAAGATATCTTCTCCGACCGCCAGGCGGGCCACGTCGTCTATCATGACAAACCAATTGCTCCATCCGCTGCCATCGTTGCGATCAACGCGTACCTGTAATTGCAGCGCAGTCGGCTCATAACGATACTCTACGTTCCAGCCGTTCGCATCCACCAGTGAGCATTCGTTTCCATCGGTGCTGACATCAATAATATCGACGGCGGGGTCGTTCCAGGCCGAGCGGATAGTACTGCAAATCTGATAAAGGGCGTTGCGTGACGATACTCCGGCTATGGACATTTCGTAATTGGAGCTGTAGCTTTTAAAGGCAGCGTCGAAGGCCACCGCCGTGGCCGTCAGGAGCAGGGCCGCAATCGCCAGGGCGATTAATATTTCCACCATAGAAAGGCCGGCACGACAGCCGGAGGGCAGTGTGGCGTGACCGGCGCCACATTTAAATTTCCGGGATGAATGTTTGGTTGTTTCTTGTGTTTGTGTTTTCATTTTTAAGCTCTTAATAATTTCTACCTCGTTACAGTTCCACATAACTTTCCCCATCGGCTCCCCCGATTACAATCGGGGTTTTTATGCCACTGGGGAGCATCTTTTCCTGATCGGGGTTAATAGTGATAGTCCCTATGTCCCCCAGCTCGGTGGTCTCTGACCCACCATCCCCCAGTGTAGCACCAATATTAGTGACGTACCCCGAGCTCCATTGGGTGGTATCACACATGGACAAAACAGTACCGTAGATTTCGGCATTACCGCGGATATCGACAATCCCTCCCACTATGGCGCCGGTGAGAACATTGTTATCGCTGGCTATGGGATTGGTATTGCCCAGATTTACGTTGAAGTGGGGGGCCAGAATAGTGGCCTCGGCCATAGCGGTGTTATTAAAGGTAGCGGCGCCGGTGAAGTACAGGCAATTATATTGCCATTTAAATACTTGGGGAACGTCGGTTACGATGACGCCATTAAAGTCGCAATCCTCAAAGCGGACGTTGTTGTATTTGGAACTGCCGCTTTTATAGCAATCTATATACAGCTTGCCTTCAAATGTGCAGTTGCGAAACAGGGCATTGCGGTTATCGGGCAGGCGCACATCGGTGAACGTTTGATTTTCATAAACATGCCGTTCGAGTTGTAAGCTCCCGCCGCTGCTGGGCTGATTATAGTTTCCAGATGCATGGGGGAAATACTCTACTTCACGGTCCTCACTGGGACAGGAAGGAATATCGGTAAGCCCATTCATATACTCATCCGTATTATAATCACTGATATCCATACCAGGCATATCGTTGTAAGGGACATCGTAGTTGATGCCTTCGTGGTAACCCTGGATTTCGTCGTCGGGGCTGTAGTAGCGATCGTCATAGTTGTTGCCCAGCGGGTTGCCCAAAGCGTCGACCGGATCACCGTCTTCATTTAAGGTTTCCATTTGGTAGCCTTCATTTTCAATAGATTCGCGAGTCAAGACGGTATTGATGGTGCCTATCACGCTGGAATCGTCGGTCATATTAAAGGGTGAAATTTCGGGACGGTTCCAGGCGCTGAAGATATCGCCCTGGATGGTCGTGTCGCCTGTAAGCCACATACGTCCTCGACTGGCTAAGGCATAGGAGAGAACTTTGTTGTCCTTGCGTATGGGAAACTTCAAGCGAACGGTCCGATTGACCCCGTCGGCAGTACCGGTGCTGGTAACTACCAAATAATGAGGATCGGTTTCAAACTCACAAAGCAGCGAAAAACTCGCTGCGCTTCCAGATACCGGTAAAGCTATTCCTCCGCCGGCAGGTATCTGGAGCAGTCCGTTTGCGCCGTCCCAGGAGACATTGCCACTGCCTAACACAGTTTCCACATGGGCGGCGAAGTAAGCGAAGGTTTGCTCGGCCTCAGTATCACTGACCGTGTTGTAAATCGAGTAGGCAGCTTCGGGGGGCACATAGGTTTGGATCAGGTGGCGCGCATAGGCCAGGCCCGATTCGGCGGCTGCCTGGGCGATGGCCACATCACGATGGTTCTGAGACATTTGCACGTTAATGTTGCTCAGGGCCGTAAATGATATCGCCAGCACGGAAAAGAGCGTGACGAAGATCACTGCCAGTATGGAACTGAATCCCTTGTTTGATTTCTTACGTTTATCCATTGGTCATTCCTCTACCTCCTGGATATTCTTGTGTTCACTCGGTCACAATTTATTTCAAACCTCCTAAATGTTTATCTAACGCGCAGCCAGCTAACCTGCATGATCTGGCCTTGACTGTCGGAGACAGTGGCGGTTAGGATAGCCGCCTGGGGATCGGGCCCCACATAAACGGTCATATCCCCCGGATTGACCGGTTGGATAGTAAGGGCCTGCTGGAATTGGCCCAGACCCGGGACGGCATTTCCCTCGGCATCGACTCCGGTGAAGTTCTGGTTCCCATTGGCTATGAGGTCGTCGAAAGTGCTCTGATCTGTCATAGAGCGTAATTGATCGGCCAGAAAGACACCGGTGGAGAGTTTATTGCCGAAGGCATTGACGGTGGTGCCCGCTCCAAAGAGCATCAACAGTGAGACCACCGCCGTGCCCACGATGATGATGGACAAGGTCACTTCTATAAGGGTAAAGCCAGCTGCAGCCCTTCTTTTTTGTAGTCTGTTGGTGCGCTTCATAACATTATCCTTTAACCAAGGTTGAAAGTTTGAAGACCGGCAGAATGATACTCATGGCGATAAAACCTACCACGAATCCCATAATCACAATCATAAGCGGTTCGATCAGGGCGGTGACGGCCCGGATAACATGGGTTAATTCTTTCTGATAGAATTCACTGATATCCCGGAGCACCTCGGCCAGTTTTCCACTTTCTTCTCCACTGCTGATCATTTGTACTACATTCTTGGGCAACTGCCGGTTCCGCACCAGGGGAGCGGAAATCTTTTTACCCTGTTTGACCGCCACGAATACCTGGTGCCACATTTGCTTGAAGACAGTATTGCCGGAAATATTGGCGGTGATACTGATGGTATCCAACATGGGCACGCCGGCATTGACCAGTTCGCCCATAGTGTGCATGCTGCGTGAAATATAGAGACAGCGACAAAGCTTTTTCACGATCGGCATGCGCAGTTTGGTCTGGTCCCACCAGGCCCGTCCCCATTCGGTATTAATCAGCCATAAAAAGCTCCAGACCGCACCGGCCAGAACCCCTAAGATGGCATACCAATAGGTACGTACCACATAACTGATTCCCAGGATGATTTTGGTAGGGGCGGGCAGAGCCGCTTCTTTGCCTTCAAAGATGACTACAAATTTTGGTAACACATAGGTCAACATGAAGACGGTGGTGGCCACGGCCATGACGGCAATTATGATCGGGTATATCATGGCTCCGCGCACCTGTGCCCGCGTATCAATTTGGTGAGCAAGATAGTCGGCTATCCTTTCCAGCATGCTGCCGAACGATCCGGACAACTCCGAAGCCTTTACCATGTTGATGTAGAGAGGAGTGAAGACTTTGGGAAACCGGATCAGCGCCTCTGAAAAGCACTTGCCTCCCTCCACATCACGTCTGATTTGCTGCAGGATTGCCTTGAATTTGTCGTTCTCAACCTGATCGACTATCCCCTCCAGGGCCGAACGGATATTAATACCGGCTTTAATCATTACCGCCAATTGACGGGTAAAGTTTAGAACATCCTTATGCGAGGGTCCCAATTGGACTTTCAGCGAAAGTATGTTGTTCATACCACGCTTACCGGCCTCGCCCAACTCAAGTAGAGAAAGGATGTATCCTCCCTGGGCCCGGAGCATCTGCGCGGCGGCCGAGGTTGAGTTAGCCGCGATTATGCCGGTGGACACTTGTCCTGAAGTTTCTCTTAGTTCGTAACGATAATTTGGCATATCACACCTGTTCCTACTTTACTGATACCGAAATAAGTAATACGCATTCGATATCGTTTGGCTGTCCTACTTGTTTTAAGGCATCTACCCTGTCACACATCTGCTCGCCTATGCACTTAAGGCCCGGTCGATTTTATCCGGGTAAACCGCATGTGCCAGGGCATCCTCCCGGGATATATGACCGTTATAGCACAGTTGGGCAATGGAGTGGTCCAGGGTCTGCATTCCTATTCCCCGCGAAGTCTCGATGACATTGGGGATTTCAAATATCCTATTTTCCCTGATACAGTTTCGCACTGCCGGTGTACAAAGCATCAGTTCCGTTCCCGGAACCATACCGGGCGTGTCGATGCGCTTGAATAGCACCTGACTAATTACCGCCTGGAGAGTATTGGCCAGCATCGAGCGGATCTGGTTCTGCTGGCTGCCGGGATACATATCTATGATACGCTCAATGGTCTGCGAGGCGTTCATAGTGTGCAGGGTACTTAAGACCAAATGGCCGGTCTCAGCGGCGGTGATGGCCGCTGAGGTAGTCTCTAGGTCACGCATTTCACCGACCAGGATCACATCCGGGTCCTGACGCAGGGCATGCTTGAGACCGGACGCAAAAGATACGCAGTCACTACCGATTTCCCGCTGCTCGATGGCGCAGTTGTTGCTGGTCAGCATATATTCGATGGGATCTTCCAGAGTGATAACATGTTTGCGGTACTTCTTGTTCATCCCGTCGATCATACTGGCCATGGTGGTACTTTTACCTGAGCCGGTATCACCGGTAACCAGAATCAAACCCCGGGCCAGATCGGTCATTTTAGTTACCTCGTCCGGAAGATGGAGTTTTTCCAGTGGAGGTACCTTGTCCTGAATGGCACGAAAGGCAATTGCTATGTTATCCCGCTGAAAGTGGGCGTTAACACGGAAACGACCCTTGCCGGGAACTTCCGTGGAAAAGTCCAGGTCGCGCTTCTGTAAGAATTCTTCGTAACGCCGCTCGGAAATCATCTCTTGGAGTATTTCTCGAGACCCTTCCGGGCTCACCACTCCATAGTCCGTCTCCTGCAGAACTGTGTGAATCCGAAGCAGCGGCGGCGAACCAACCATCACGTGAATGTCCGAGGCCTTACAGTCCAGGGCTGTTACTAATAATTCCTGTAGTATTGACAACTTTTTGCTCCTTTGCTTAATATTTACTTTATGGTTTATTCCTGGTTGCTAATTTTTACCAATGCACTTCGGTTACACTGTACTCTCAGTAACCCGCATTACTTCTTCAATCGTGGTTAATCCTGCCTGCACCTTCCGGAATCCATCATCCCGCAGTGAAATCGTACCGCGTTCCTTGCATATGCGCCTCAGTTCGGTCACGGAAGGATTTTTTGTGATAATATCCCGGTAGGTATCATCTATTGCCAATAACTCATATAGCCCGACTCGTCCATGATAACCGGTTTGGCGGCATATTTCGCAGCCGGTGCCGCAAAACATATTTTCACTGCTGAAGCCATACATATTCAGAAATCCCGCATGTTCGGCGTTTGGTTCATAAGGGGCCCGGCAGTGCCTGCAAATTCTGCGGACCAGGCGCTGAGCCAGTACTGCATTGGTCGAGGCCGCTATCAAATATGGTTCTATGCCAATATTAATCAGTCGGGTTATGCTGCTAGGCGCGTCGTTGGTGTGTAGAGTCGATAAGACCAAATGTCCCGTCAAGGATGCCTGGATGGCTATCCGTGCCGTTTCTTCATCACGGATCTCACCTACCATAATGACGTCCGGATCCTGGCGCAACAAAGACCGCAGCGCTGCAGCAAAGGTCATACCGATATGTTCATGTACCTGTACCTGGGCCACTCCATCCAGTTGGAACTCGACCGGATCCTCCACCGTGGATATGTTCAAGCTGTCCACATCCATGGTCTTGAGGCAGGCATAAAGCGTGGTACTTTTGCCTGAACCGGTGGGACCGGTCACCAATATAATCCCGTGAGGTTGGCGTATTTGATTTTCCAGAATTGCCAGATTATCTTCTTCCATACCCAGGTCCGGCAGCGTCATCCGGGTGCGGCCTATGTCCAAGATTCGGATAACTACCTTCTCGCCATGAGAAGTTGGTAGTGTTGAAACCCGCATATCCACGTTATGGTTGTTTACCAGCACCCGGATCCTCCCGTCCTGCGGCAGCCGCCGCTCGGCGATATCCAGGTTAGCCATGATTTTGATACGCGATACTACCGCTGCGTGCATATGATGAGGGGGGGCCATGAATTCGAAAAGGATGCCGTCGATACGGTATCGCAATTTTAGTTTTTTGTCCTGCGGTTCAATATGTATATCCGAAGCTCCGTCATTGACCGCTTTCACAACAATATAGTTCACAAACTTGATTATGGGCGAATCACCGGCCGCTTGTTCCAGTTTGGACAGATCCTCCTCCTGGGTCTGGATAATTTCCACATCATCATGATTTATATCTTGTATGATATCCTCGACCTGGAAATTAGTGGTCGAACCATCCAGAGTGGCCAGGATGGTCTTTATATCTTCTCGGGGGCATACCATCACAATTAAGCGTTTCCTGGTTTTCCGCTGCACTTCATCTAAGAGAAAGACATTGGTCGGATCGGTCAGAGCAACTACGAGTTTGCCGTTTTCGATCTTCAGAGGCAGAACATTATTGGTGTCGATATAATTACGATCCAGAAGTCCAAGTGTCTGCTTATCGATCATTTCCGGAGTGAGACGAACGAAGGGCAATTCATATTGTTCCGCCACGCACGCCAGCAGGTCCGCTTCCTTTACAGCTCCCATTTCCAGTAGTATCTGCCCCAAACGCTTCTGGGGAGTTTGGCGCTGGATGGCGCAAGCCTGTTCCTGTTGCTCGGGCGTGATGTGTCCATGTTGGCAGAGGAGTTCGCCTACAAGTTCCGCACTCAGGTTCTGAGGTTTGGCTTCCGGTTGCCAAAGGTCACACAGCTCCCCCCCTGCCGGTGAGACCGAGGGATTGTGTTCGGTCTGGGGCGGCATACTGTTGTTTGCCAGGCTGTTATCAATTGTTTTGTTATCCAGCATATTTCGCTCCGGATAAGCAACTGTTGTTTATCCCAGTTATCTTCATTTTAGCGCCAACATTTTTTCAGCACCTGTTTGTTTGAGGTGCTGCATAAGCTCCTACATCTCCAACACAAATTCCAAATCGCCCGCCATAAGGATCACATTCTCCTTATTGATGGCCTTGATGTTAAAAGTATTTTGAATCGTTTGGCCCAAACTATAGATGTGACCATCGATCAAACATTTCGGACCTGCCCCTCCCTGCAATACTGATTGCAGTTGCAGCAGTGAGGCTTGCCGTTTTAGTTCTTTTTGCTGTTGGGTTAGGTTCCGGGCTTGTTTCTCTGCATTGTCATCAACCGCTTCCTGCAGATATCTATAGAAGGGATTCTTCTTCAAATCGTCGGCTGCGACCTGTTGTTTGCTGGGATACTCATAAAAAGCCTGGACCATATTTTCTGTATCCTTGAAGATCTTTTGGGGCGGGCCGTTCTCGATGTGAACCAGTTTGGCCAGATACGTGTCCACTTCGGCTTCAAGGGCTTTTTCCTGGGCCGTTGCCTCTTGGGGACGTTGGCGCAGTCCAAACATATAGACTCCTAACATACAGAGTACGCATATTCCCAGCAGGATCATCGCGGTATGATTGCGCTGCGTTTCTGGAATGTAGGCTACCTCGGCCGACTCGCCCTCGGCAAAGCCGCCTGGCCCCGCTGCATTCCAGGACTGATAACCGGTGCCTTTTTCTGATGATATGGGTTTATTATTATTCATATTATTCATCACTGCCTCTCCTACGTGATACAATTAATTTTTATTAGTGTTTCCTGCCGTAAGTCGGCCGACTAACCAGTCTGGCCGCTTTTGTTGTCAAAAAATATGCTTATGGTAAAGACGGCTTTCATCGAGCCTTCTTTTTTCTCATCCTTTTCCAGCTTCATTTCATTAACTTTGGTGATACGTGGAAGTTGTTCTACATCCAGCAAAAACTGGTAATAGGAATCGAAATTACCGTACACTTCCATATTAATCGGCTGTTCACTGTAATGGGCAAATGGCTTGGACTTAAGGGTTTTGAATAAACGGGTGTCCAGATTGTGTTGTTCCGCAATTTTGGTTACCTGTTCCAGTACCTTGTGAATTTCATGCCGGGCCGGCAGTTTGCTTTCAAAAAACTTTACCGCTTCCGACAGCTTTTCCACTTCGGCGCCTAAATCATTGATCCCGTCCAAAGCCTTTTGCAACTCTGCCAATTTTTCCGTCTTGTTTTCCAACTCTATTTTTTGACTGGCCATATTCTTCTGAGCAGGCTCGAAGACCCAGAAATATCCCCCCACGGGAATGGCCGCTAATAACAGGATAAATAAAAGTTCTCGAAATCCGAAATTCATGATGCCTTTCCTTTCTTTGCACTATGGATTGATTGACAACCACCTACTCTTTGACTTAACTCATTTTCCTTTTTACATGCCTTGCACGTGTTGGCGTCGGGCCATCTCGACATCTTTATTGCTGGCCCGCGCCTGCGGATTCAATATCAACATCAGTTTATAGCGCCGCACAGTTTCGTCCGCATATTCATATTCTTCAGACATTTGCAGATTCACCTGAGCGAACAGAGATGACTCGTTCAGATTGGAAATTAACTTGGCTACCTCGAGGTCTGTCGGGGCGATTCCGGTCAGCTCTATTTTTGTTTCCATCTGCGGGGGTACAAAAGCATCCGCTTCGCTTTTCTTTTCTGTGTTTTGGGTACGGGCCTTCTTGTTCCGGGACCGTACTTGTGGGGTATTATTGATCACTTCTTTACTAACCAGGGCGTATTCGATAAGAGAGACCTGTGCGGGCAGGCAATTGGTGATCGTGGCCAGCAGCAGAGAGCGAGGTACAGGCTCCATCAGCATCGCGCTTATGGCAGCTTTGGTCGCCATCTCTGTTTTTTTATCCTCCAGAGTGTCCAGTTGCTTCAGTGCTTCATTGGCCTGTAACATCTTACCATTAACTTTGGCTACCTTTTCTTTCAGGCTGCTTTGTTCTCGTTCCGTGTATAAAAATCCCCCTCCCACTCCGGCGACCACCACGAGAAACAGAAACAAACAAACAATATTGGTCCGCCTCTGGGCTTTTTTTTCCAGATAATCTTCCGGCATGAAATCAACTTTATTTTTCATAGTTCCTCCTTGTCTATTCTTTAAAATAGACTTTTTTTAGTTTTACTTCTTCCAGGGTAATTTCGTGTTTGCTCCCATCTCGCCCAGACTTAATCCAAAAGCGACGGCCCAATCGGAATTTATCTCTTCGTCATCCAGTTCGCTGTGCTTCCCGATACGGCTCTCTTTGGTAATCCGGGCCAGGGGGTCGCCCAACTGTGCCGGTAATCCCAGATCCTGGGCCAGTTGTTGACATAAAACTTTATTTTTAGCTTGTCCTCCCACAAATATAACCTTTTCCACCGGCTGGGTCGTAAAGAGCAGATCGTGATAACGTAAACAACTACGTATCTCCGATCCCAGATTCTGCAAAACAGTCTGGCTTACTGATTCAGAGGGGGCTTCTTTACACGCTGTGTGGGATAAGATAGTAGTGGCCATTGGCATCTCGTTTGTGCTGCTTGGTGCTTCTGAGATGGATTCCGAAGAAGAAAGGGTACTTTCACCGGGGGCAGCATCTTCGGAATTGCTTTCTGCGTTCATATTAATGGTGCGGCAAAAAGCTACTTTCTGGCCATGGGCCACCACCACCTTGACACAGGTATGTCCCAGATCAATCAGCATCATAGATTGTTGCGCGTTGTCATTTTCCGGAGGTAAATGGGTAAAACCATTTACCAGCGCGCAGGCCTCTACTTGGATCGAACTGATCTCAATTTTGGCCTGCTCCATCAGGTGTAGGTGCTGCTGTATGGCATTGCGGGAAGCAGCCATCAAGATCACTTCCAGCAGTGTTTCATCACCTTCATATACTTCACCGACGGTAATATGCCGCAGTAAAGCACCAGCGGTCGGAAACGGTAATCTCTCCTGAGCTTCCCAAGGCAGGGTCTTTTCCAGTTGATCTTCCGGCATTTGCGGCATACGCAGATGTTGAATCAGCATATCCCGGGTCGGCAAACTGATAACTGCCCGGCGTCCCTTAAAGGGCATCATTAACAGTTGTTCTTTTATATTGGTGATGTACCAGTTGTGCAGTTCCAGAGGCTTTTCCTGGATTTGCTCTGGTACAATCGCCTTCGCTGCTGCCAACAGATCAAGTTTCCCTTCCGCCCCAGTTACCTGAATCATTTTTAAACTGTGGCTGCCCAGGTCTATCCCGATCGGATACACTTTTTTCCGAAGGAAACCTATCATTATGTTACTAATGCCTCCATTTTACGTTTAATAATATCTAACAAAGTTCACTAACTCTTTAGTTGTTGCCTTTTAACGATTTTGCCATCTGCCAACCAAACTATAAAATACAACTGAAAGCCGGTCAAACCGCTTGCGGTATTTACTGCTCTATGTTTATTTTTCCTGACCAATCATTCTTTATGTAATCCAGATATTTCTTCTCATCCCTGCAAACGATACATTCATTATTATCCCAACCTCGCGTTATTACTGATTAAGCACCTTTCCCCCCTGCAAACCCTGGTGATTACCTGCGTCTTATAAGTACAGATTAAACCCGATAACAATTTTTGAAAGGTGGTTACAATTTACGAGCGAAGTTTGTATCATGAGGTTTTAGTCGGCGCAAAAAAAATCCGCCCTTTTACAGGCGGATTGCTACAAATCGATATTATGTAATTGTCTTGAGTTAGTTTTTCTGAAAGCGGAAGGTGTGTTGGTCGGCATCGATGGAGATGGAGTCACCGTCGGTGAAATCGCCGGCCAGGATTTTCTGGGCGAGGGGGTTTTCGATTTTTTGCTGTATCGCGCGTTTGAGAGGGCGGGCGCCATAGGCTGTATCGTAACCCTCTTCCATTAACAAGTCCTTGGCAGCCTCGGTAAATTCTATTTCCATGTTCTTTTGTTGGAGGCGGGCATGCAGATACCGAAGTTGGATATCTATGATTTGACGCAATTGGTCCTTACCCAGCGGATGAAAGACTATGGTTTCATCGACACGGTTAAGAAATTCAGGGCGAAATACCCGCTTGAGGGCCTCGTGAACGTGAGCTTCGATTTCCCAGTCGGCACTTTCTTCCACGGCAAGCTTTTGAATCTGGGTGCTGGCGATATTGCTGGTCATGATAATGACGGTGTTTTTGAAATCGACAGTACGGCCGTGACCGTCGGTAAGGCGGCCATCGTCTAGGATCTGTAAGAGCACATTGAAAACATCACGATGAGCCTTTTCAATTTCGTCCAGCAGGACGATACAATAAGGACGGCGGCGAACCGCCTCGGTTAATCGGCCACCTTCCTCATATCCGACGTAGCCGGGCGGGGCGCCGATTAATCGAGCGACGCTGTGCTGCTCCATAAATTCACTCATGTCGATTCGGATCAGAGCATGTTCATCATTAAAGAGATACTCGGCCAAGGCCTTGGATAATTCGGTTTTACCAACGCCGGTCGGACCCAGGAAGATAAAGCTGCCTATGGGCCGATGGGGATCCCCCAGTCCGGCGCGGGCACGGCGGATGGCATCACTGACGGCGCGGACGGCCTCATCCTGGCCTACAACACGCTGCTGGATAAGTTCTTCCATGTGGAGGAGCTTTTCCTGTTCGCCGGCGAGTAACCTGGCGACCGGGATGCCGGTCCATTTGGCCACCACCTCGGCTATTTCGTCGGGGGTAACTTCCTCTTTCACCAGGTTATTGCCATTGCGTCGGGCTGCGGCCTGATTTTGTTGTTCAGCGAGTTGTTTTTCCAGTTGGGTGATGGTTTCATAGCGGAGGCGGGCAGCCGCTTCCAAGTCACCGCGGCGCTGAGCGTCTTCAAATTCGGTTTGAGCCTCGTCGATTTGTTCTTGCAGATTCTTGATACTGTGTAAAATACCGGTTTCATTTTCCCAGCGGGCGGAAAGTTCGCGATCCTGTTCCTGGAGGTCGCTGAGTTGCTTTTCGAGTTTTTCCAGGCGATCTTGAGAGGCTTCGTCCTTTTCTTTCTTAAGCGCTTCCCGTTCGATCTGCAGTTGCATAATCTTGCGACGGAGCTCGTCCAATTCGCTGGGCAGGGAATCATTTTCGATCCGCAGACGCGAGGCGGCTTCATCGATAAGGTCGATGGCCTTATCAGGCAGGAAACGATCAGCGATATATCTGTTACTGAGGGTAGCGGCGGCAACGAGAGCACCATCGGTTATGCGGACGCCATGATGGGTGTCATAACGATGTTTGAGACCGCGGAGGATGGCAATGGTATCTTCCACAGAAGGCTGTGTAACCAGTATTGGTTGGAAGCGACGTTCCAGAGCCGCGTCTTTTTCAATGTATTTGCGGTATTCATCGAGGGTGGTAGCGCCGATGCAACGAAGTTGTCCCCGGGCCAAAGCGGGTTTTAGAAGGTTACCGGCATCGACGGCACCTTCAGCCTTGCCGGTGCCGACCACCAGGTGCAGCTCATCAATAAACAGAATGATCTGACCATCGGATGCGGTTACTTCCTTTAAAACGGCCTTAAGACGGTCTTCGAACTCACCGCGGAATTTCGCTCCGGCTATAAGAGTGCCCATATCGAGACCAATAATGCGTTTTTCTTTGAGACCTGAGGGGACATCTCCGTTGACGATACGCTGAGCAAGGCCTTCCACAATGGCGGTTTTACCGACACCTGGTTCGCCGATAAGAACGGGATTGTTCTTGGTGCGGCGGCTGAGCACCTGCATGCAACGGCGAATCTCCTCATCGCGGCCGATGACCGGATCGAGTTTACCCGTACGAGCCAGTTCAATCAGATCGATACCATAACGTTCCAGAGCTTGATATTTATCCTCGGCATGCTGATCAGTGATCCGTTGGCTTCCGCGGAGTTCCTTCATGGCAGCCAGAATGTCATCCCTTTTGACAGAATTGACGGTGAGGATTTCCTTGGCTGTGCTATCAGCTTCCAAAAGTCCCAGCAGAAGATGCTCGGAGCTGAGATATTCGTCCTTGAGGGTGTCAGCTTGCTTTTGGGCCTCGATTAACACTTTATTAAGAGCAGGGTCACCGGCCAATTGCTGGCCGGAGCCTGATATTTTGGGCATACGGGCAAGTTCACTATTAGTGATGGATTGTATCTGTTCCACATTGCAGCCGGCCTTACGCAAGAGTGGTATCACAACACCATCATCCTGCGAACCTGTCAGGGCCGCCAATAGGTGCAGCGGAGTGATGCTGGCATGGCTGCTATTGGTGGCGATTTCCTGAGATGTGGCAATTGCCTGTTGAGCCTTGACTGTGAATTTATCAAATCTCATATAATTAACTCCTCGAGTTTAAATGTCTAATTAAGCATAACTCTTTTAATTACAATAAATTAAGGATTATTATCTTAGTAATTTATATACTGCAAATTTTGTGCCAAGCGGAGGTTGGTTTTTATAAAGTATTGGATGTAAACATGTTATGACGTTTTGGGCATTATATCAATGCAAGGTTAATTGGGGGGAAGATGCCAAAATGGCAGTTTTAGATAAAAAACTTGGATTAGATTGGACTGTCAGGTTGGCACCGGCGGGGATGTTTCTTGTCGAAGTGGCAGAGTATCTGTTTCTAAATAGAGCGGAGCACCAAATTGTTCAACACATAAGTAATTTATTTGCAGTAAGATAAGACTGTTGTAGGGATGTTACTTATTTGGCACCAGGTTTGCTATTTATTATCAGTCCTTTATACAAGGCATAGTCCATTAATATATGTATGGTTCGAACCAAATTTAAGTTTATTGATATAAGGAGACAGCGACATGGCAGCAAAGCAATTGGCTTTTGATAGCGACGCTCGTACAGCCTTGCTGGAAGGAGTAAGCAAACTGGCGGCGGCGGTCAAAAGTACTTTGGGACCTCGGGGAAGAAATGTGGTACTGGACAAGGGCTGGGGCGGGCCGTTGGTAACCAAAGACGGGGTTACCGTAGCGGAAGAGATTGAGCTGAAAGACAAAACGGAAAACCTCGGGGCTAAACTAGTCCGGGAAGCGGCCAGTAAAACCTCTACTGTGGCCGGGGACGGAACAACCACGGCGACTGTGCTGACGGAGGCGATTTTTCGAGAGGCCCTGCGTAATATAGCCGCCGGTGCAGATGCTATGGCTTTGAATCGGGGGATGAAAGCTGCTGTCGAGGCAGTCAGTAAGAAACTGGACCAAATCAGCAAACCCATCGACATTACCAATGAGGGTGAGATTGTTAATATCGCCGCGATTAGTGCCAACAATGATTATGACATCGGCCGGACGATGGCTCAGGCTTTTAAGGATGTGGGCAAGGACGGTGTAATTACGGTGGAAGAGAGTAAAACCATCGATACCTATGTGGATCTGGTGGAAGGGATGCAATTCGATCGTGGGTATTTATCGCCGAATTTCGTTACCGACCCGGATACGATGACCTGTGAATTGGAAAATCCGGTAATTCTGGTGTACGAGGATAAAATCTCCACGGCCCAGAAGCTGATTCCGCTTTTAGAAGAATTGGCCAAGAAGAAAAAACCTCTTTTGATTATTGCCGAAGATATCGAGGGAGAAGCCCTGGCAACTTTGGTAGTGAACAAACTGCGGGGCATTCTGGATGTGTGTGCGGTCAAGGCGCCGGGATACGGCGATCGACGCAAGGCCATGCTGGAAGACATCGCGATTCTTACCGGGGGACGGGCAATTTTCAAAGATTTGGGAGTCGAACTGGACGGCGTGAAAATGTCCGATCTGGGTACGGCTAAGAAGGTGACTATTGACGCCGACGATACGATCATTGTTCAGGGCGGTGGCGGCAGCAAAGCGATTCAGGGCCGTATCGAACAGATTCGTCGCGAGATCGAAGTAACCACCAGCGATTACGATCGTGAAAAACTCCAGGAAAGATTAGCCAAATTGGCTGGGGGCGTGGCTCAGATTAACGTCGGAGCTGCCAGTGAAGTGGAAATGAAGGAAATCAAAGCCCGCATAGAAGACGCGCTGCATGCGACCCGGGCAGCTCTGGAAGAAGGTATTGTTCCGGGTGGCGGCGTAGCATTGATTAGGGTCCGTGAGGCAGCGCTGGAACCGCGTCTGAAAGGCGACGAAAAGACCGGGGCCAAAATAGTTTATGATGCCCTGACGATGCCGGCCCGGCAAATCGCCATCAATGCCGGCGAAGAGGGCAACGTAGTGGTCAACAAGATCATGGCGGGAAAAGATGGTTTCGGATTCAACGCAGACAAGCTTATTTTCGAGGACTTGGTTAAAGCCGGCATTATTGATCCGACCAAAGTTGTACGTTCCGCCCTGCAAAATGCAGCCAGTGTGGCTGGTCTTCTGCTCACCACCGATGCGGTCATCTCGGAAAAACCCAAAGACAAGGACGATATGGTTCCCCCGCCTGGCGGCCCGGGCATGGGCGGCATGGGCGGGATGGGGGGCATGGGTGGTATGGGCGGCATGATGTAATCAATTGATTACCCCAGCAAATACCTGGACGTATAGAATATGTCAAATTGGTTTATAACAAAATTAACTATATAAAAATTGAGATGTACAAGGAGTAGCTCTGATGAAGATTAAACCGTTGGATGACAGGGTATTGGTAAAGCAAAGTGAGGCCGAGGAAAAGACCGCGGGTGGAATTGTCCTGCCCGATTCGGCCCAGGAAAAGCCACAACGCGGAAAAATTATCGCCTGTGGACCGGGTAGGCTTCTCGACAGCGGTAAACGTGGCGGTATGGGTGTAAAGAAAGGTGACGAAGTGTTCTACGGCAAGTACGCCGGCAGCGAAGTGGAAATCGATAAAGAAAAGTACGTTATCCTGCGGGAAAGTGAAATTCTGGCGGTACTGGATAAATAGTAGCCTTTGACCTTGGTGTTTTGGGTGTTTATTTTGATCTCAATACCTTCAACTTGATACCTGAAACCTAATACAAAAATAATCAGGAGTTAACCACAATGGCCAAGCAAATGATGTTTGATGACACGGCAAGGCGAGAGATTCGGGATGGATTGGCTCAACTCTCGGCCGCTGTAAAAATAACTATGGGGCCGACGGGCCGGAACGTCGTGCTGCAGAAAAGCTTTGGTTCCCCACGAGTGACCAAAGACGGGGTAACCGTATCGAAGGAAATTGAGCTGGAAGAGCCCTTTAAGAACATGGGGGCCAAGATGGTCAATCAGGTGGCCAGCAAGACGTCCGACGTGGCTGGCGACGGCACGACCACGGCTACGGTGCTTGCCGAGGCAATTTATTCCGAAGGGCTAAAGTACGTAGCGGCCGGGGCCAGTCCGGTAGCCCTGCAGCGCGGTATCAACAAGGCGGTGGAAGTGGCCGTCGAATCTATCGCCAAGCAGAGCAAGCGAGTCAAAGGAAGCGACGACATTGTCAAGGTGGCGGCGATATCGGCAAATAACGATCGGGAGATAGGTAAACTATTGGCCGATGCCATGGATAAGGTGGGCAGTGACGGAGTAATCACCGTCGAAGAAGGTAAAGGCATCGAAACCGACCTGGAAGTAGTGGAAGGAATGCAGTTCGATAAGGGATTCCTTTCCCCTTACTTTATTACTAAGCCGGACACGATGGAAGCAGTTCTGGAAGACTGCCAGATACTCATTCACGAGAAAAAAATCAGTAACCTGCGTGAAATGGTTCCCCTGCTGGAAAAAATTGCTCATTCCGGCAAACCACTACTCATTATTGCAGAGGATGTGGAAGGTGAGGCCTTGGCGGCGCTGGTTATTAACAAACTGCGCGGGATTTTGAAGTGTTGTGCCGTCAAAGCCCCCGGATTCGGGGATCGGCGCAAGGCCCTGTTGGGCGACATAGCCGTTCTAACCGGCGGACAAATGATATCGGAAGATCTGGGAATCAAGCTGGAAAACCTGGAACTGTCTCAACTCGGTACGGCCCGCCGCATTGTTATAAACAAAGACAATACCACTATCGTGGAGGGTGGAGGAACGAAGAAAGATCTCAACGCCCGTACTTCATTGATCAAAAGCCAGATTGAGACCACGACCAGCGATTACGACCGTGAGAAACTGCAGGAACGGTTAGCCAAGCTGGCCGGCGGTATCGCGGTAGTAAGGGCCGGAGCAGCCACAGAAACCGAGATGAAAGAACGCAAAGATCTGCTGGAAGATGCTCTACATGCCACCCAGGCCGCCACAGAGGAAGGTGTTGTGCCCGGCGGCGGTGTGGTATTCCTGCGAGCGCTGGAAGCAGTTAATAAGGCCGCCAAACAGATCGAAGGCGATGAAAAAATGGGTTATAACATACTGGCCAAAGCCCTGACCTGGCCTACACGTCAGATAGTCGATAACAGCGGCATAGACGGCGCTACCGTGGTGGCGGAATTGTTGGAACAGAAAGGCTCAGCCGGTTATGATGCTGCCACGGACAAATACGTGGATATGTTGGAAGCGGGGATCATCGATCCGGCCAAAGTGGCGCGATCGGCCCTGCAGAATGCAGCGAGCGTAGCCGGATTGATGTTGACTACCAATGTGCTTGTCACCGATTTGAAAGACGATGATGAACCTGTTGCCGGTTCAGTAAATTAGAAACTTTGTTGAACGATAATAATGACCAGGCTGGTACCGATAAGCAGGGATGTGACTGTTTTGCTGTAGGACATATAGTTTATTATGTTCATTAAGCAGAGTTCTAATATACTCGATATGATATAGGGACATGCCTATGCCGTTGCGCATAGGCATGTTTTTGCCAACGCGATATGACAATACCCTAAAGTGCTATGTCGACCACAAAAAGAGATTACTATGAAGTGCTGGGGGTAAGCCGCAGCAGCAGCCCGGAGGATATCAAGCGGGCCTATCGCCGCATGGCACTGAAATTTCATCCCGATAAGAATCCCGGGGATAAAGAGTCCGAAAAGAAATTCAAGGAAAGTGCCGAAGCCTACGAGGTGCTTAGCGATCCCGAAAAGCGCCAGCGTTATGACCGCTATGGACATGAAGGATTGCGTGGTGTCGGCATGCACGATTTTTCCCGGATGGGATTTGATGATATCTTCAGTATGTTTGACGATATCTTCGGAGGAGTTTTTGGTGGCCGGAGGCGCAGCGGTGTGCGTCGAGGCGCTCGCGGCTATGATATTGAGACACAACTGGAGCTAACCCTCAAGGAAGTTCTGACCGGGGTTGAAAGAGGGATCGAGTTTAAGCGCCGGGATTTATGTGAGCATTGCAGTGGTAAAGGTTCCGAGCCGGACAGCCCGGCTCAGCCTTGTCCGCAATGCGGCGGTCAGGGACAGGTTGCCCAGTCGGGCATGGGAGGATTGTTCCGAATGGTCACTACCTGTCCGCACTGCAAAGGCAAAGGTAGTATAATCACCCATCCCTGCAAAAAGTGTAGTGGACAGGGGCTCACAGTTAAAAAACGCATGCTCTCGGTCAAGATACCTGCCGGGGTGCGCGACGGACAAGCTATTCGAGTTAACAACGAAGGAGAGCCGGGTCAGAACGGTGGACCGCGGGGAGATTTATATTGTTATGTCAAAATTAAATCCCATCCGTTTTTAATGCGCAACGACGACGACTTGGTCGTAAGAGTGCCTATAAGTTTCAGTCAGGCGGCCCTGGGGGCCACCCTTGAGGTACCGAGTCTGGACGGCCGACAGGAAATTACGATTCAACCCGGTACTCAGCACGGGACGGTGCTACAAGTTAAAGGTCAGGGCGTGCCTAATTTGCATTCCGGGCGACGGGGTTCGCTGCTGGTGCAGGTTCTCATTGAGATACCGAAGAAATTAAACAAGCAGCAGGAAAAACTGCTGCGAGATTTTGCCAAGACCGAGGATAAAACCGTTTTGCCGGAGAGCAAAAAGTTCCTGGAGAAACTTAAAGATTATTTTGCCGGAGAAAGTAAGTAAACACTCGCAAATACGTAATACCTGGATTTGAATACGACGCACTGAACTATGAGTAAAAAAAACAAAAAACATAAAAACACCGCCGAAGAATCTGAAAAGGCCCAAACCAGCCCCTCGTTCGGGGCGGAAGAAGTTTTACAAACCCCGGGTGAACAGATTAAGAAAGCTGAAGAAGGCTTGCTAAGCCCAGAGCAGGAAATGGAACAACTGAAGCAGCGTTTGCAGCGACTGGGGGCTGATTATCAGAATTATCAGAAACGCGCCAATAAGCAGTTGGAACAGGCTACTCAAATAGCTCGGGAAGGTCTGGTTAAATCTCTGCTGCCGGTTTTGGATAACTTTGAGCATACCCTGGAAAATATAAACAGTCTGGAAAAGAGTGGCGACACCCCGGAGTTTGGCGCCTTATTGAAAGGTGTCCAGATTGTCCATGATCACCTGATGGATGCCCTGACCGCCGCCGGCGTGCATCGAATTGAGGTGAACCAGGGAGAGCCCTTCGACCCTTCTTTGCATGAGGCTATGCTCCAGGAGGAGAACGAGCACTTCCCCGAAAATACCATATTACGTGAACTGGCCCGTGGGTATCTGATGAACGGACGGACTTTGCGACCCGCGAAAGTATCGGTAGCCAGAGGGACTGCACCGAAAGATACCCAAGTCGGTCAGGAGGATCAGTAATATCGGGAGGAACAACCGACTAATTAGCGAGGTAAGTAATGCCTACTTATGATTATTTATGTCAAGGTTGCGGCTATAGCTTTGAGAAGTTTCAATCGATTACCGAAAAGGTGATGCGCAAGTGTCCGGAATGCGGCAAGAATCGTCTTCGCAGATTGATCGGCTCGGGAGCCGGTGTAATCTTTAAGGGTAACGGTTTTTACCAGACCGATTACCGTAGCGAAAGCTATAAGAACGCTGCTAAAGCAGACAAAGAAAAATCCACCCCTGCTAAAAGTAAAAGCGAGACTACTCAAAGTGCCGGTGGCGACAAAAAAGCGGCTAAAAGTCAAACTTCCGACTGAATTACCTTACAACGCAATGGAATATTCATATTGTCCAACTTGCCGTAAAAAATTACCCTCTTCCACCGGTCCGGACGCCCCCTGTTTCCCCTTCTGTTCGCAGCGATGCCAACTGATCGACCTGGGCCACTGGTTCAGCGAAGATTACGCCATACCTCCAGAAGCGGATGCGTCGGCCACAGGCAATAATAAAGATCAGATCTCGTAACTTGTTTTTATGCATAAACTTAAGCTACGTTGTCAGCGTAAGTTGCCAGAAAAAAAGTTATTGCAACCATCTGTATGCCAACTATAATAATCTCAAAAGCAGGTTGTAATAACCGATTCTGCTTCCCTTATTAACATTGATAGGTTAGGGTTGAGAAGGCTATTTTTCTCTGTGGTCTATAAAAAATTCATAACTCGAAAGGAGATTACTCATGTCGGAACAAGGCAACCTTTCCCCAAGCGGTTATAGTCAGTGTTTAGAGAATATGCCCTTTGTGAATATTTTTACCAAAGGTGGTTTCCGATCCGCCCTGCAGCCGGGCAAGCTTATGCTGGCCGTATTCGGAATAGCATTGATCTTTCTGGCTGGCTGGATACTTGACGGAATTTGGCCCGACTCAGCCCGGGTGGTTTTGGATGCGTCTTCAGGGGGATTGTCCGAGTTGAACGCCTATGTAGAGCAGCCCGGCATTGATCTGGCTGCCTTTAGAGCTGAGGCTCGTAAAAATAATGAGCGGTTGTTGGTGCAGATGCTCCGCCAGAAACCCATGGATATGGATGAGAATTCTGCGGAAAAGCTGATCCTCGAAGGTAAAGCTCTGTCCAGGATCAAAACTGATTATAGTGACTATCTGCAAGACGCCCTGAATACCCTGGCCGAACGTTATGTTCTGCGCGCAGAGATTATTGATGAGCAATATGATGCTGCCCTGAAAGCCCGGGAAGACGAAGACGTGGCTCAGAAAAGACAAGAGCGAAATATGCTTACTTTGCAAATGGCTTACCGCTCTCTTTTTCAGGCGCTGCTGACCGGCCGAGCCAATTCCCTGGATGTCACAAATTGGATCAACGAACTTATTCAAAGAAATCCTCAGGCCACCGGCGAGGCGCAGCAGCTCGATCAAACTAATTACAATAATGATCAGAAGGTTATTGTAGAATCTTGGCAGTTGGCCCAAACCCTCAACCTGGCTAGTTCTGTTAAGGGTAAGGGTATATTTTCTACCTTTGTGAATTTTAAAATGACCCAGGCTAACAATGCAGTTAAAGCTCTGGTCTTCGGCGCCGATACAAAACAGGTCAAGACTTATGTTTATCAATATCTTATGGGCCTATGCTGGCTTACCCGCTTTCATCCTGTTTTTGCCTTGTTCATGATTATTATTGGCCTGGCGATTTGGGCGGTTGTCGGGGGGGCTATTTGCCGCATCACCGCTTTACAGTTCGCTCGTGAAGAACGTATCGGTCCGATACAGGCTTTGAAATACAGCTTGGGCAAATTCCCCAGCTATTTTTCCGCCCCGCTTATCCCGATAGCGATTATACTGGTGATCTGTATAGTCATTTTTGGTGTTAGCTGGATAGTAGCCGTACCAGTAATCGGGGAATTGCTGGGTAGTTTGTTGTTTCCCTTAGCCCTAGTTGGCGGCTTTATAATTGCTCTGGTGGCGGTGGGGCTGATGGGTGGCTTCAACCTGATGTTTCCTACGATTGCGGTGGAAGGTTCGGACAGTTTTGATGCCATCAGCAGATCTTTCAGTTATGTCTTCGCTCGCCCCTGGCGCATGGGATTTTATACCGCTGTGGCGGCGATCTATGGCGCTGTCTGTTACTTGTTTGTTCGCTTTTTTACGTTTTTACTGTTGATCGGAACCCACTATAGCTCTAAGTTTGCCGTGAATTTTGACAGTTCTGCCCGGATGATTATCCGTGGTAAACTGGACGCTATGTGGCCGACACCCACGTTTAGTCATTTGTTACCCGAGGTATCATGGGTAAGTTTAAATTTCTCTGAATCCTTTGGTGCGGCGTTGATCCTGGTTTGGGTGGCGATTGTGGTGGCCGCCCTATTGGGATTTGTGGTGAGCTTCTTCTTCTCGGTTAATACTATTATTTATTTCCTGCTTCGTCGGCAGGTTGATGCTACCGACCTTGAAGATGTTTACGTCGAGCAGGACGTAGAGGATTTGATGTCGGAAGAAGCTCAGGAAGTTGCCGAACCTGATACCGAGGCGAAACCCACCGAGGACTCACCCCGGGGAAAATCTGAAAGCGAAATGCATGACTCTGAGTATGATAAATCGGAATAAGACAGCAGAGGGGAACTAAAATTTAACCCAATAATCAAAAACTCCCAAAGACCCCTAAAAAAATAAGTTTATACGTTAATATCGCGGCTGCGCAGCCCATTCTATGCTGGGGTGGAATACCCGTTTTTTCTTGACAATTCCACGTCTTATAATGTACAATAAACACCGGTTCTATTAATAAAGCGGACTTCCCGCACGGCTAATAATGCTGAAAGGACGAGGAAAATGGAGAAAATAGTTTTTCTTATCGCGATTGTTTTGGCTTTTGCGGTTGTATCTAATGCTGTCACAGTAAGTTATACTGTAACAGGCTGGGGACCTAATCAATATCCCTCCGAGACCACACCACCGCCGGAGGCTCCTTGGGGCCCCGATGGCTATCCGGGCGACACCCTTGAGATGGTTACTTACACCGGTTCACTTGATCTAGCGCCGGGAACCTACACCCTGAAAATCAATACCCTTAAGTGGACCATTGATTATACCTATGGCGGAACGGAAACAGACCCGGATGACTGGAGTAATATTTACCATAATATTACAGTTGTGCGAAGTATCACTTTCGATGGTGGACCTTCGGGCTCATTGAGCCAGGATATGTACCTTGAAAACGAATGGGAAAACGATTTCCTGACTGTATATGAAGGTATTACTTCCACTTTTTCAGTTGGTGGATGTCAGGTTGAAGTTACTCCGCTGGGAATAAGTAGGTTTGGAGGAAGCAATTTCAGCGGTGATGCTCCCTGGCCCCAACCTGATAACGATATCTTCGCCAGGTTCGAGGTGGCACCGCCGGAAGAGGTTTGGGTCGATGATGACTATTGTGAAGGCTGTGCCAACGATGGACATACCTGGGGATCCGATGCATTTGATGTAATTCAGGATGGTATAGATGCTGTCGCCGAGAGCGGTACGGTACATGTCGCTGCCGGGCAGTATGAATTGAAGGAAACCTTTCCCATAGTGATTGATAAAACTATTGATTTGCTGGGCCCCCAAGCCAATATAGACCCACGGTCGATCACCTGTGGTGGCCGCACTGGTGCTGAAGCTGTAATTGATGCCAATGAACTCAGTAGCGCCGTCGTACAAATCTCGGCAAGTGATGTCAATATCAATGGCTTTACCATCACCGGTGCCACAGGTGATATGGTTGAGGAAGACGGCTCCGCCGACAACCTGATGTTCCAATACAACATCATCTATGACGATCCCTGTAGCGCCGGCGATGAGGCTATTCAAATCAAATATTCCGACGGAGTTATCATGCAATATAACTATGCATATAATATCCTGCAGGACGCCTTCAATCTCTCAGTTTCCAGCAACGGCTCCGTTCGGTACAATGAAGCCCACGATATCAAAAGCGAAAATGCAGCCATATACTGTTACGAAACCACCAATATAGATATAATTGGTAACTTAGTGTACAACGTTCCTAATAATGATGCTATTAAGCTGGGAGATTCAGACGACGGCAGCATCGGTGGTATAGTAAGTGATAATGAAACCTATAACATCGCCGAAGACGGCATAACTATCTACGCGGCCGCTGTCACTGTCCAAAATAATAATATTTACAACTGCGATAGCGAAAACGGTGCGATGTATCTCTATGGGGCTAACGACTCCGTTGTTACCGATAACCACATACACGATAACGATGCCATCGGCCTGTTGATCGCTAATTCAAGTAACATAACAGTTGAATATAACAGAATCTATGACTGTTGTGATACTAATGACGATAAGTATTCCGGTTCCGCCGGGATCTGGCTGACTGAAGATGCCAACACTCCTACAATAGATATAAATTACAATATCATCTACAACAATGCCGATTTCGGTATCAGAAATGACAACGCCACCAACGTTGTAAATGCGGAGAATAACTGCTGGGCGGACCCCAACGGCCCCACTCACCCCTCCAACCCCAACGGCCGCGGTGATGTGGTCTCGGACGACGTTGACTTTGATCCCTGGCTGAGCGCCTGTTGCGGTGATCCCGACAATGAATATCCGGTAGCCGACGTTACCGGGGATTGTAATGTGAATTTAGAGGACTATACAATTTTTGCTTCCGCTTGGCTTAGCAATCGCTGCGGTCCAAACTGGAATCCGGACTGCAACTTAGAATCATCTGATGACATTATTGATCTGCTCGACTTAGGTATATTTGCCGCCAATTGGCTTGCATGCACCGATCCCGACTGCAATTAGAAACTTAATGATTGGCTCCAAATATAGCAGATAACCTGTAAAGATGCCCCATTTTGTTGCACGAAATTGAGTATGGAAGGCATGTATCATGCCAGCAGGGGAGTTACAGGTTTTATTTTATAGGGAAACGGAAGGGGGCTTGGCGTCTGCTGGTATCACGGCCAGGTCCTTGAGCGTAATAAACGCCGCTATCTGTTCCGCTTCCTTCTTATTTGGTCCCCACGCACTGCCGAAGCGCTGTTTGCCTATCACTACCCCTACTTCAAAACATTTGCTGTGATCCGGTCCCTTCTCGTCCAGAACCTCATATATAGGTGTACAATCCAAAGACCGCTGGGCGTATTGCTGAAGCATGCTTTTGTAATTTTCCTGCGGCAGCCGCGCATCAGCCCTCTCCAGAAGCGGGTTGAACTGCTGCAAAATGAACTCGCGCGCCGGCTGACTGCCCCCGTCCAGGTATATCGCTCCGATAAGTGCCTCCAGAGCTGCAGCGCTACAAGAATTAGGCAGCTTCTGTTGGGCGATCATCCCTTTGCCTACGCATAAAAATCGCCCCAGCCCCAATTGGTTTGCGATTCGGCCGCATGTTCGCCGTGAGACCAACATACTTTTAACCTTGGTCAGCTCACCTTCCAGGTAGTGGGGAAACCGCTCAAATAACTCGTGGCATATCACCATACTCAATATGGCGTCCCCTAAAAACTCCAGCCGCTCGTTACTTTCCAGCCGCTCTCCTGATGCCGAAGCGTGGATGAGAGACTGGCGCAGCAACTCCTTATTATTGAAGGTATAGCCGATCTTATCTTGACACTGAGTTAGGGTAGTGTCGGTAGGGGTCATAGTCATTCTCAGAAACAGAAGACCGAGGACGGAAAGGGCTTTTCTCCAAACGGCAGGTTGTGCCCGCTGATTCTTTAATTAGTAAGACAAGCCTTTTTCGTCTTAGGTCAATTGTCCTCTTGCAATAGATGCTTAATCAAGCATTCCTGCGGGAGCTGGGTAAAACTCCCTCCTAATTAAGTAAAAATTATCCAACGATTTTAACCAAAACAAGCCTTCGTGTCCAGTCAAAAGGCTATACATATAATATCGACTGATCGCACTGCCGGCTTGCAAAAAACCTGTTGTGTGTGCTCTGAGCTTCCCCCAACCAGCTTTTTTATTCCTTTCGTACCTCAATATCGAAAGTTTCTGAGTTGATAAGAATATAATCCGTAGCCGTATAGGACGTTGCCAGAGGCCTAAAGCGAGTGGTATTTATCTTCCGGGATTTATCTGTAAGCAGCATAGCTTTGCTTTCCGGTAGATACCAGAACTCCTCCTTTTCCAGGGCCACCCCGGTCTGTTCCTGCGGCAAAGATACATAGATACCTTTACGATTAAGGGAAAGTCTTTCCTGCAGGATCTGCTGTAATTGATGGGCGTTAAAAACCTCATACCGATGGGGCTGGGCGCTTTGCAATTGCCGGCGATACTCCAATGCCGAACCCACAGTAATTTTGTATTTACCCAGCGGTAAATCCGCGGGCAATTCCAGTTCCACTACTTCTTCTCGAGGCTCTGCCCTCAGCGGCTGTAGAACTAATCTCGCGCTTACCTTGTCACCTGGTTGGAAATAGCGACCCGAAAGTTGCGCCGACTTGATCTGGGCTAAGCTGGACGTGTCGGTTATACTGGCTTTCATATTCACGCTGGTTAGTTTAAGTTCCTCCCAGGGATTTTTCAGTATCAAAGACAAGGATCCCAGTACATCATCTACCAGATCTCGCATGTTACTTTGAGAGGTTGTATTCTCAAATGAAATTGAGTCTAAACCGTCAAACTGCATTTCCAGTTCATAATTGATCGAATGATCGCTCGGCAGTTCTCCTCTGTGCAGCAGGCCTTGTATCATAGTTGCCAGTACCAAAAGAGGGTCCTTGCGTTCGTCCTGGACAATCTGAACTTCGAAACTCTCTGCACAACCTAGATGGGCCCATTCCACCTCTATATCTACCGGTACCATAGGTGCCTTTTGTCCAATGATTCCATACACAGCCGAAACTTCATCGGCTTGAATTGATCCCACGATATCCACCACCTGCCCCAATTTACTCGACCGACTCAGACGCCTGATAAATGTGTGCACGTACCCGGTACCCATCGGCAATACTGTTGCTCCTTCCGCCTCAAAGCTGTGCCCGAATCCGTAAACCTGATCTCCTACCACCTCCGTAACCGTACCCAAACTCATCCAGCTCATATCCCCTGTTACCAGGGGTATTGTCAGGGTGGCCCCCGGAGCCAGCTTGATCTTTCCCTGCCAGGCATTGATGATATTCTCACCTGCGACCATTTCATTAAGGTTCAGCCCGGGTACCCATTGCTGCAGTAATTGTATAGCTCCATTGCTTATGCCGCTGACGTTCAGAGTTAAAGGTAAGACTGTCATACCTTCCTGGCCCCCATGTCTCTGTTGCGTCTCTACCGTTAAACCCGACGTCTTGGTCAACCAAGCAATCTGCTCTCGTCCGAGCAGTTCTTCTCTCATTAAATCCTGATAAAGTTGCGGTTTGAAACAGGCCTCTTTTGTACGATTATGATGTTTCTTCCGGGCCGCCTGGCCTGTCCGACGCACTTCCAGCATCTGCCGTATTGGCGTAACCCCGTATAGCGGGTCTTCCCAAAAGGGATTACCAAAGGCAAAAGCCATAGCCCCCGCCATCCTGTCCTTGAAATAGACCGGTGATCCGCTCACTCCGCCTACTATTTTGGCCCGGGTAAAACGTTCGTCTTCACAACGGATTAATAAGGCGTCTTGTTTTGGCAATCGGTTATTGATGACCGAAACCACAACCACCTCAAACTTTTCGATCTTAGTACCCTGAAAAACGGTCAACCCATAACCCTGCATTCCCGGTATGATCTCATCAACATCGATATAACGCTGCCGGTCAAATCCTTCTTGGGCCCCCAGTGTCCCTATTCCCAGTAGCACCGCTGATAGAATATGTAGCATAAATCTTTTTCTAACCATATTTCACTCTTGTATGTAATGTTATAGTTTTAGTGCCACTCAATAATGCCGTGAAATTACCATAACCGGCACTCATTTAGCTGAACTATTCTACCTGCTCTCCTCCGATATGGATACTATTTTCTGACCGAAAAAATAAGTTTCTCTGCCCCTTTGTACAACATGACTAATCATTTTTTGTTAACAATATAACTCTTGAGTTAGGAATGATTTTAGATTACAATAAATGTATTGTATGTCTGCGTTCAAAAGTATGAGTCCAAAGCTCAACCAACAGGTATGTGAATGACACCTGCTTCTCCAAATGATCCTATAAGTGATGAGATTTTAGCAGTTCTTCCTGGCCCCGTGTCTGGTTCCTCGCAAGATCCAAAAACGCGTAAATTTCGTCTGCCCCGCCCTGAGTATATAATCTTATTCATCGGGCTCGCCTGTACCCTTGCTGGTAAGATTAACATCATTATCCGGTCTCACCATGACGGATGGCTTAGCGGTCTGCTACAAGTAGGACTTCCAGACTTCTTGTTCTTCACCTTTATAGTGCTATTAATTCAAGGTTTGTATTTGCTCAAACCTTCTCCTTTCATCGCCCGGTGCGTATTGGCAATCGCGACCTTCGTATCTGCTTGGTCAATACTGAATTTGGGGTGGCTAATCGAAAGTGGCGCTCAATTACAACCGGGAGTCTTGATGATCTTATTCCGTGATCCGAAGGAAATATGGCCTTTGGTGCAAGCACATATTAACTTACACTTAACGAACATTATTTTGCTGGTTTTTGTTTTATTTGGTATTTGCGCGTGCTTATTATGGTGTTTTTTGCGCCCAGGTAGCGTAAATAAGGTCCGTGGGTATCACGCTAAAAGAATGACTATAGCTGCGCTTATATTTCTGCTTTTACTTATGTCCTTCCAGTTTGTTAATTTTAGGACCAGATTGGGATTCACCGGTGATATATTAGGTTTTAGTAGTCACTGGTACGCCTTGGTTTCTATTTTCAAAGCAAGACCTAAAAATAACAATATCTCTATACGGTCCCGCCAAGTCCCACGTGTAAACCAACGCAACATAACTTTACCTTTTTGTCCTCGGCAAGATTTGCCGAATGTAATTTTTGTGCTCCTTGAGAGTATCTCATATCACGTTACTTCCATGGCTGACCCCAACTTAGATGCCACCCCTCATTTGGACTTGTTGACCCAACAGGGCGTTGAGTTCCAACTAACTCGTGTTCCGGTCTCCCAGACCAACAAGGCCTTTTGGGCCACCTTAACTTCTACCACACCGGATTTGCAATCGGATTATATTGAATCTATTCCGACTGATACACCTTATGAAGGCCTGCCCTCAATCTTAGCCCGGGTGGGATATCGCAGTGGTTTTTTCCAGATGGCAAAGGGAACCTTTGAATGCGAGCCTGGTTTTTTCAGCAACTTAGCTTTTGATTGGGCCTGGTTCAGAGAGAATCTCCAGGATCCTACTGCTTATCTGGGCTACCTGGCAGGGGACGATTGCCGAATGATTGAGCCGGCCCTAGATTGGGCCTCAAATATTACCCAGCCTTTTTTTCTTATGATGATCACTTCTGTTGCTCACGATCCCTATGTTGTGCCTGAGTGGTTTGGCTCCGACCAAGGACAACCATACGACAATTATATACAGGCAGTACGCTACACGGATTATTTTTTGAAAAAACTGTGCTCGGCACTTCAAGAAAAAGGCTTATATAAAAATACTTTAATTTCAATTATGGGAGATCATGGCACTAGCTTTCGCACCCAGATAAAAACAGGACGATGGTATCCCTATGAAGAGGTTATTAGAATACCTTGGATTATTTATTGGCCCGACCACATACCCCCCGCAAAAATCACTTGGCCTTGTTCCCAACTCGACTTTACCCCTACCATTCTTAATTTGTTAGGATTTGATATAACCGGCGCACAATTTGAGGGCCAGGATGCCTTAACCCCTTTGCCTTATGACCGGCGATTGTATTTCTCTTCTTGGTATGCCAACAGTCCTATTGGTTTTTTGCAGGGCAGCCGTAAAATTGTCTATTGGCCCTATCGGGAGAAATTTTTCGAATATGATTTAGATAAGGATCCACAGGAATTAAACCCTCAAAAAATTGCCTTAGAGGAAAGTGAAGTTTTTAAACGTGATATTCTGAACTGGCAGGAGAGATCAAAGATTGAGATTGATGCCCGACGCTTTACTCAAAATTTCTTATATTCTCATTGGCAAACTTTCAGCCAGGGCCGTTCCGCTTGGGCGTATTATGTACCCTGACGGTATATGTTAAGCATATTAGTTTTGTACGAGAAAGGTATCATATGGCCAAAAACCGGCAACTACGCACACACAGAGATTTTATTGTCCCTCTGG
>Ga0272441_10002170_pt1 | contig 40430 bp, 60 predicted proteins | sample SSMProp6N_FD_193582 | JGI IMG/M metagenome (GOLD analysis project Ga0272441, IMG submission 193582) | Marine sediment archaeal communities from Little Sippewissett salt marsh, Falmouth, MA, United States - SSM-Prop-6N | ecosystem: Environmental > Aquatic > Marine > Wetlands > Sediment ... | reverse complement strand
TAACCGGGAAATCAGGAAATCAATGAACCTGGCGCAGGAGGCCAGTAAGAAATTATCCAATAGTTTAAAAAGCGTAGGGGCGGCAGTGGTGGGCTTTTTTGCCTTCCGTAAGGTAAACAGTCTCCTTAAGGAATCAATCGCGTTGTTTGATACGCAGGCGAAGGCGGAGGCGCAGCTGGCGCAGGCTTTGGGTTATACATCAACTAGATTATTAGATCAGGCATCTTCATTACAGAAAGTAACATTATTTGGCGATGAAGCCACGATCCAGGCTCAGGCATTAATCGCCGCTTTCGTGGATGAAGAAGATCAAATCGCAAAAGTTATTCCATTAGTTCAGGATTTAGCAGCGGCTAAAAAAATGGATTTGGCGGTGGCGGCTGATCTGGTTTCAAAGACCCTGGGCAGTTCCACAAACGCCCTTTCTCGGTATGGAATCCAAGTTGAAGGGGTGGTCGGTTCTACTGAAAGGCTGGACAATTTAATTTATGGATTGGATAGACATTTCGGAGGAATGGCAAGAGCAGTCGCAAAAGTCGGTGCCGGACCACTTCAGCAAATGGATATGACAATCGGGGATATAAAGGAAAAATTAGGAAAGGCTTTTATTCCATTGGTCATTAAAAGCGCACAAGAATTGGAACAGTTTTTCACGGCTGGCCTAAAAGGCGAACAATTAGAAGAAAGGTTCAGAAAATTAGCCATTTCTGCGGAAATAGTGGTGGGCGCCTTCAAGGATACATTCAACACCATAAGCGGGTTTTTCAAAATGGCCGCCGCGGGAATAATGGGCTGGACGGGAAATATAACCGGCGCTTTTTATTCCATGCTCAATACGGTCAATGAAATAATCAAGGCGCTGCCAGATAGGTTAATTCCCGATGGATGGGTTTTAAGCCTTAAAATAACCGAGGAAAAAATAAAGACCTTTGCAGAACAAAGTAAAAAGGCGAGGGACGATCTTTATAAGGAAGGGATTGCCGATTGGGAAAAGACAGGACAGGCGGCAGAAGCCTGGAAGAAATTCGGAGAGGAAGCGAAAAAGGCGGGGGATAAAGTCCAAAAAGCCACAGGCCGAAAGCCAGGTGCTGCCCCGTCTCCGATGGCGCAGGCAGGCATGGAGAACGAGATAAAAGCCGCCAAGCAATTGCAGGAGCAGTTAAATCTTATATCCCTGGAGGCGGTTGCAGGCAGGGAGGCAGCGGAAATCCAGGCATTGCAGAACCGTTTAGACCAGGAAAAAGCAATCCTGGAAAAAGCGGGGGCTGACAAGGCGCTTTTTGAGGAAACGGCAGAACAAAGATTGCAGGCGATACAGGATAAATATAGAGATGAACGTATACAGAAAGACAAAGATTCTGCACAGGCATCGAAGGCGATTTTACAATCAGAAATGGCCGCAAGAAAACAAGGATTATCTAATTTAGTATCAAATTTAGGTGAAGTGGCTGCGAAAACAAAAGAGTTTGGGGCTATATATAAGGCTGCCGCTATTACTCAAACCGTGATAGACACGATTGCAGGCGCTCAGGCGGCTTTTAAATCTATGGCGGGTATTCCCATTGTGGGGCCTGCTTTGGGTGGTGCAGCGGCCGCCGCAGCTATAGCAGCTGGCTTTGCCAGGGTAGCCACGATCAAAGCGCAGAAATTCCAGAGCGGGGGGTTTGTCCAGCAGGGGCCGATGACGGGGGATAAAGTACCCGTACTTGCCAACAGGGGAGAGTTAATCTTAAACGCAGCACAACAGCGGAATATCCTGGCCCTGGCGAATGGCGGCCAAAAACTCGGGACGTCCCTTAATATAGGGGACATAAATATTACTGTTAATGGCTCTCAGGATGGGGAATACACGGCCGGGCTTATAGGTGACACAATCCAGGAGCGTTTAGACGGGTTTGCCCGCACACAATCAGAAGTGGCGGCCTTAGCGATATGATTTGGGACGTCTCAGGGCTGGACAATACCGTCTATGTGGTATGGGGTTATAAGCCCGATACAAGCCTGGCGGTGCAGTGGTTTCAGAAAGCCAACGGATATTATGAAGCCACGGACCGGGGAAGTGATGAGGATGTCTATGAGAGTTCAGTTTTATTCCAGGGGCCTGCCTCTGAACTGGCCGATCTGGAGGAAGTGCTGAATACCGAGCGGGAAAACTTTAATATCTCCTGCGGAACAGGTGAGGAAATCTTCGGGGCGGATATTGATTATAGTGGCAACCTTGACGTGACGGTGGTCGATTTTGGAAAGATACAGCGGCTTTCTTACGGTAAATACTCAATGCCCTTACGGTTGCGGCTGCTTTCCCCTTCCTTTGTAAGCAGTCCAGCGGCATCTTTATCCACGCTGCGCCCTGCTTCCTGGCAGTATGAGGCGGGCAGTAAATTCGATGTTTCCCGTGAGTTCACCTACGACCGGATTGCTTCCTACCTGGACAAGGCAACAGACCCGGGGCGGTTTGAGGCGGTCTTTGCCCAGACGCTGGAGGAGATGAAAGCGATAAGGCGGTATTTGCGTGACACGGGCAGGACGGCCGCTTTTGCATTCCCGAACATAGGCATAACAAAACCATTTGGCCAGCGGAGGGGCGATTATGATACTTTTTACACAAAAATAATCGAGTGGGAAGAACTGGGACGGGAAAATCTCATTTTCTGGAATTTGCGCCTTGTATTTGCTGAGGAACCCACGCCATGAGCACCATTCATTATGCTGTCCAGATAGCCACCAATGCCTCTGCTGCCGATACGGATGAGGGGCTTTACCAGGACGGAAGCGATTATTATTTCCGCTGGATTACCGGGCGGCCTGATTATGACGGCGTTACCGTAGTCCCGACAGGTGACAATGACGGGGATATTTGGAAAGAGGGGATTCTGCTCTCTGAAAAGCAGTTTTCCCCCACGGTGCAGATAATAGATGTCACCATTCAGGGCAATTATGGGACATTAAGCGGGTTTAGTTTTACCCGTAAGAATAGCGGTAAATTCTGGAATTATTTGAATACTAATTCAATATATCTGATTAATCAAACAGTAAAATTCTTTGTGATAATTGACGATGTGTTTTATCAGAGATGGCAGGGGGTGATTATTGAAACGCCCTATGATGAAACATCCTTTAAATTTATTTGCGAAGATGATTTTAAGACAGTTCATAAGACACTGCCGCCAGCGGTTATTTCCAATACAACCTTTCCAAAGCTGAATACAAAGGCTGACGGGGAAGCCATACCTGTCTGCTTTGGGAACATAAACAGGGCAAAATTAATATCTGTCTATGAGAATAAAACAGGGCTTATATTATATTTTGATACCACCTATGAGATAGGAAGCGGCAGGAGAAATGTAAGAATTGCCTCATTAAAAAACTATTCTCAAGGATCAAAGATAATTCAATTAAACACTGGTTTATTGCCATATTCAGCTGGGGAATTGGCTGGGAATTATATCAGGGTAGCAATCGGCGGAACAAATGAATCATTAAAAATAACCGATAATTCCGAAGTACAGTCATCGGGTGGAAATACATATATAAACATTTATGTAGACAAATGGTTTGATAGTCCTCCACAAACAGAAAACGCTACCGATAACGGAACCACTTCTCTGCATATTTGGTATCTTGAAATACTCACACTTAAATCAACACAAATAATATCCAATCAAGAAATAAATTCCTTTGAGTTAGGTGTTAATGGCAATATTGCCAGATTGTATTTTTGGGATAAAGACCAGGATGATTATATTTCAGCGGTTGAATCGATTGACAGAACTTCTAAAACAAATATCGGAAATGTAGGCTATCCAGGAATTGAGATATTAAATAAGGGCGTGAACCTGGATGGTGAAGTAAGGGAAATGCTTACTATAAAGCCAGAATTTATATCGTGCTCTTACTCCAATGCCCTGGGGAGTTTTGTTTCATCCACGTTGATAACAGGCGGCAATGACAACCCCGATCTGCATGATAGAGACATAAGCTCATCTTATAATCATATATGCAAAAAGAATTTAGGCGAAGGCAGCCTCCAAGCTATTTATGAATTTGAAATGATAATCCCTGAGCAGTTATTAAATACCGTCTATGAAAATGTTTATATAGTAATGGATCAGGATTTATTATTTGAGGACGATACAGATAGTATTTCTATAAATTATGCATTTAGCGCAATTGATTTTGCCGATAGAGAAACGGCATCTATTAAAAATTATGATGTTTACTATTTCGGCAGAGACTCAAATTTAGAGGCTGGGATCACTAAAGAATGGAATTTAATCCCTAAAATTTATTACAATGAAGTGGCCGATGATGATACCTTTAATGAAAAAAAGATTTATATAGATATCCAGGAGTTTATTGAAAACAATAAGGCATTTCAGGCATTTAAAAAATTAAAGCTGACTGTTACGGCGACAGTCGCTAGGGCGGTGAACCCCGAAAAACAATTTACCTATACATTTCGGGAAATTACCTTTGTCGCAGTAAAAAAAATAAGCCTTACAAACCAGGATGCATTCACAAAAATAAAAGGTGAAGAAGTTTCTGCGGTCTTGACGGATAATGTTTACAGGGGCTTTCAGCATATCCTTGAGACGTATGACGGGGTTGCTTCTGGCAATATTGATTATGATAACCTGGCTTCAAAGCGTGCTTTCTGGAAAATAGGCCGCCAGGTAACCGACAGGAAAAACTCCTTTGAGTATTTAAAGGAGCTGGCAGAGCAGACATTTACGGGCATACATACAACGATAGACGGAAAAAAAAGGATAACCGCCTTTCGGGATAACACCACATCCGTGGCGACACATGATGAATCAAAGATTATAAAGGGCAGCCTGCGCCGCCTTACAAACACGAGTATTTCAGATATTTTTAACGAATTTAAAATAAAATTCGATTATAACCCGGCAAATGACACCTTTAATCGGTCGCTTTTTATCACCAATGTTGAACAGGCCAGTTTCCCGAGCAGGTTTGTGAGCATCGGAACGGATGGCACAACCCATTCAGGGGATTTGACTGCATACTGGTTTTTTATCTATCCTGATGGATTAAGTCAATGTATGCTAACTTTTAGTCCTGCCCCATCCTGGGCAACAGTGGATGATTATATTTCATTCGATGCGGGCGGTGGAATATATTTTGCTTTTGGGCGTGTTGTAGCCATTGACGGTAATGATCTGATGATCGAATTTGAAAACGATGCTGGCATTGCCAATGCGGCAAATGGCTCAAGCGGAACCGTGTATGAGCATTCAAAGGGCGTGGCTAAATGGCAGTCGGAATTTGTCGGGGGCATAAATGACTATGCCACAGCTGCCAATTGGTGGGATGTCTGCCATGAATCATATTTGCGCAACCGGGTTGTAAAATCCTTTGAGGCTGAATGTAAATGGTTTCCCGATAATGAGAATTTTGTGGAGGGAAGCGGCGGGAGCGGAAACGCTGCATATTATTACCTGCAGCAATTGGTCGAATGGACTACCAGGCAAAAAGAAAAGATATCCTATGCCCTGCCGATAAATTCCACTAACCTGGCTTTGGAACTATTGGATCACATTACTTTTGAGGATGATATTTATACCAACGCTGGAAATCGTGTTGGGTGGATAACAAAGATAAAACTAAATCCAGCAAATGATCTTTTGGAAGTGGAGGCCATCCTGGAGCCCGAGGATATAATCGAGACAGGTGGACTTATAATTGAGACAGGAGACGCGCCCGATACAATAACTGAATCAGGCAGCGAGACAGACACCATAACCGAGGGCGCCTAATGCCTGATTATGCAGACAGAGTGAGATATTTTAACACGCCTGACGAGCTAGACGATCGCCTGGCTAAAACCATGATCGGTTATGATGCCACTAATGACAGGCTCGGGGTTAAGCGGCTGCGGGATGGCCAAATGGTGTATTTTTCGGGCATTACGGAAACGTCAAATAATGTATTTTCAGGGTATACGGCCAGCGGAGGGCATGGGATTGATGAGGATGGCGAATATTTAACCATTGTAACGGAGGAAAGGAAGGATTCAGCTTATACCCATGCGGCGGCTTCCGATGAGATTAGGATCGAAAAAGATGGAGACTATGAGATAACGGTGGAAGCAAGTTTTAACATGAATGAAGATGATATTGTGGAGCTGGCTATTTTTTATGATGTTGGAGACGGTTTTGTTTTGATGCCTGCGGGCATTTCTAACTGCGGGACATAAATGGCATTATCTGGATACACAAAAATCTGTGAGTTGACAGTTGCCTTCACCGAGGGTAGTTGGAGTGCTTCAGGCACAGATGAGACTAATTACCCAGTCCCTCTGACGGACAAGCATTTTTCCAGGGAAGAAGTTGAACTCATAATGGGAATGTGCGAGAATGATGGCGATGATTTCCGGGTTACTACCAATGGTGGTTCTACCGCTTTGGACATGGAGATCGCCTCCTGGGATTTTAATAACAAGACATTTCAGGTTTTCTTTGAAGTGGCGACTCTCACTAAAGACGCTGACATGACCTTTGATCTTTACGGGCGCAATCCTGCCGCATCTGCTCCGACAGGTTCCGATGCCTGGAATACTAATTTTAAATCTGTCTTGCACGGTGAGGACTCAGGTGTTCCCATGACCGATGCAACATCAAATGGTAATGATTTTGATGCTACAGGTAGCAACCCTGATTTTCAGGCGGCGGGAAAAATTGATTATGGTGTGGATTTTGAAGCAAGTAGTACAGAGAGATTAGAAAGCGGAAGTGCTATTTTTAATCCTTCTGGCAATGATATGACTCTGAGTGCTTGGGTGAAAAGAGAATCAATTGGCTCTAAGCACATGGTGTTAGCTAATAAAGATGGCGCAGGAATAGGCAGGGATTTATTAGACATAGAGGCTACCAATAAACTGCGAACAAATATCGGAAACTGTAATAAAAGCTCAACTGGAACTATTGCGGATACTGACACATTCCATCATGTGGCGATGGTGTATAGTGATACATTAAATACCGCTAGGCTTTATATTGACGGGGTTTATGATTCAGAGGCTACAAGTGTCACGGCAGAGAGTAGTAATGATACATGGGTGCTTGGTGCGGCAAAAGGTGAAACTACCGCTAATTTTGACGGAATTATAGATGAAGTGCGAATTTCCGATGCCGCCAGAACAGATGACTGGATTAAATTAGAATACGAACTTATTCAAAACCCGAGGACATATTACTCGACAAATCTTACAATGGAACAGCTTGGCTGGCATCGGAAAGCAACAGTTGACATCGAGGGACTGGACGATGACGGGGTTACGGAGGATTTAACCGATTATCCCATGTATTTTCGTTTTACCACTTCTGAGTATTCCGAGATGTTCTCAGGGGCGAATAAGGCAAGTGATAGCTTCGGGGATTTACGGGCGATTGTAAGCGGGAATGATGAGATAAAAGATATTCTTAATCTTGAAATTGATACTATAAGCGTAGGCTCTTATGTTGATATATGGGTTAAAATTCCTACAGTAGACTACGATGGGACTACATCAATAGATTTCTACTGGTCAAGAGGCGGTGGCGGCTGGAGAGGGGATGGGTTTCATGATACACTGGACACACAGCAGCCTGATGCAGACGATGCAAGGGGCGGCTCTCAGGGGGTTTGGATACCAGCTTATAAGGTAGTTCAGCACTTACAGGAGGCTTCTCTTGATTTATTGGATAGCACCAGTAATGCAAATGATGTAAATGCTCAAAGCAATACAAGCCAGACAGACGGAAAAGTATCTAAGGCAAGGGAGTTTGCTGGAGGTGGCAGTACCGCTTACCTGAATATTGATAACTCCGATACTATCAATATGCAGGATAGTATTTGTATGTCATGCTGGATAAATCCCGATGCGTGGGGCGGCGGGAATAACCGCAGGGTGTTTCAAAAGGGTAATTCAGATGACCAGTATTCACTACGCAAGCAAGGGTCGGATTTCCTCTTTGAACTGGCAGGACTTACATCTGAGGAATTAACCTACGGCACACTTCCAAGCACGGATACATGGACGCTTATTCATGCCGCTTGGGACGGCTCGGATATGTATATATATTACAACGGCTCACAGGTAGCTACTCAGAGTAGTACAGGCTCAATAGACACAACGGCGAATAATCTTGATATCGGGCATAAACCTGGTTCGGGGACGGCCACAGATAGTTTTGACGGTACTATTGACGAGGTGCGGCTGGCTGACAGCGCATTTTCAGCGAGCTGGTTTAAGGCTGACTATCTTACACAAAATTCATATACTGATTATCGGACTTTTAATTCCTCTTCTGCGGTGGGAGACAACCCTGTTTCTGCTCCTGAAAAATGGGGGCATAAGACCGTACTTGCAATGAAACAATGTGCTGGACTTACAAACATAGCATTGAATATAACTGCCGCTCAGATTGATACAAGCGGGGATATTTGGGATGAGACACAGACAGACGGCAGGGATTTGAGATTTGTCCAGGCGGGCGCAGAGATACCTTTTCATATTGTTAGGTGGGACAAGGTAAACCAGAAATCTCAAATAATGATTTATGTCGATATAACCAAAAACCTAACAGTCTATTGGGGGGCAATAGATAATCACGAAGAACCTTACATTGTAGATAGCACTTACGGGCAATTCTCTGTTTACGATAGTAATTATTCCGCTTACTACCACATGGCAGAGGGGGACGATGCGGGGAATGAATTTTACGACTCTACTTCTAATCAGAATGAAGGGGCGTATGCCTATGTAAATCAGCCACGATTAAAAGAAGGACAGGTACTTACTCAACAGGAATTTAATGGCTCCAATGACTACAATATAGTTCCTGACGCTGATGTACTTGATTTGACAGGTGACTTATTAATTGAATGTCGGTTTAAGGTTGACAAAGTTAGCGGATTACAACAAATCTTTGACAAAGAGGAAACGGCAACCACTTACCAATATGAAATAAGGCTGAATGACACTGCCATAGAGCTTATAGTGGCAAGTGGGGCGGGAAGTCAAGTTGTACTTACCAGCACCACCACGATGTCAATAGATACCTGGTACACGGTAGCAGCCACAAGAAACGGAACCACAATAAAATTGTACGTGAATGGCTCTGAGGAAGATTCAGGCACCTTAAACGGAACACTTGCCAATACTGGGAATTTATTTATTGGAAGAAATGCTGGTGATGCTACCGAATGGCTGGATGGAATAATCGAGTATATAGCGGTTACTAAAGACTCTTACAGATCGGAATGTTATATTACAACAGTTTACGATAATTATGAAGAACCACAATATTTTACAAAGGCATTAAATATAAATTTAAGGGGAAATTTAAAAGGTAATCTAATCGGGAGATTTGAATAATGGATTATATACCAGCAGGCGCAACAGACCAATCAATTCTTTTCCATCTATCAGAGGGAGGATTGACGATAACGGATTTTAAGTTAAGTTACATCCGATATGACAGGGGGGATGGTACTTCATTTGCCGTAGGAGGCCCGACAGCTTTGACGGCTTTGGCTTCTATCACTACAGCGCACACGGATAATTATGGAATCTATATGGGTTCTGATTCATCTGGCGGCGAATACCGCACTATCAGAGTGGATTTTCCCGATGCCGCCTTTGCTGCTGGAAAAGAGGAAGTTATCTGTACTATATTTTCAGATTCTGACGATGTGATTGCACAAAGGATTTTCCGCCTTGACAGACAGCCTGTAAATGCTGAACAAATAGAGGGCTCCGATGCCACTGACCAGATACGGGACGCGGTGGTGGACGATGCCACCAGGATAGACGCTTCCGCCCTTAATACTCTTTCAGGTCACGACCCGGGGGCCACTATCGGAACGGCTGACCCGGGGGATGAAATGAACCTGGCCGATGATGCTATCACAAGCGCAAAATTTGACGAATCCACGGCATTCCCGATAAAGGCGGATGATTCAGGTTCTACCTATATAGCCAGAACCGGGGCCGATGGGGACACCCTGGAAACGATCTCCGACCAGTTAGACGCGGTTGAGACTGATACGCAGGACTTACAAACACAAATTGGTACTGCCGGAGCTGGACTTACTGACCTTGGCGGAATGTCTACTGGAATGAAAGCGGAAGTGCAAACGGAATGCGATGATGCCTTGGATGCTTATGATGGTGGGAATGGCGTAGCTGCAACCGGAGCCGATGGCGATACCCTGGAAACACTTTCCGACCAGATTGACGCATTGCCTTCATCCTCTGCAATTGCCGATGATGTATGGGATGAGGCGTTAAGCGGGCATACTTCTGGCGGCTCTACGGGTGAGGCTCAAAACCGCCTGGATGACATTCAGGATGATACCGAGGATTTACAGACGCAGATAGGGACTGCCGGCGATGGATTAACAGATGTACCCTGGAACGCCTCGTGGGATGCAGAGGTACAAAGCGAGTGCAATGATGCGCTGGTGGCTCAAAAACTTGATCACCTGGTGGCGGTGGCCGATAGTGACGATGTGGTAAATGACTCCATAATTGCAAAGCTGGCCGCCTCTGATGGTGACTGGAGCGGCTATGATAAGACTACCGATTCCCTGGAAGCAATAAGAGACCGCGGGGATGTGGCCTGGATTTCATCAGCTGGCGGAATAATTAAAGGCGAGGATTACGACAATTTCAGCTTCACGATGGTGGATGCAGTCGATAAGATAACCCCAAAGACGGGAAAAACCGTTACGGCATCCATAAGCAAGGATGGGGCCGCATATACTGCTCTAACAAATTCCGTGACTGAAATAGGTTCTTCGGGCACTTATAAAGTCAATATAAGCGGCGTGGGCGACTTAAATATCGACAAGGGCATCCTTGGGTTTACCGCCGATGGATGCGTGGCCAGGTATTACCATTTTCGGACTGAGGCCGGATAATGATTTGTTGGAATAATGAACTTGTCGGCATTGATTACCAGGTATTCGATGGCAAATTAAATCATAATGATGTAAGCAATGATTTTTTGAAAAAGGATAATTCTAAAATCACGCGGGTCATATCATTAACAACGGGGGATAAATTAAAATTCAGGGGCCGCATGATACAGGGCACGCACGCGCAGACATCGGCCCATTCATTCAGAGTGACGATAAAAAAATTACCACAGGAAACGTAATATGGACGACAACACGATTTCACGATTATTCACAAAAATTGACAGCATAAGCGACAACGTAACGGAAATTAAAGTTTCAATGGCGGGATTGCCTTGCAAATCACATGAAGAAAAATTCAAATCAAATGAGCAGGCGCATAAAAATATCTACGCATTAATAAAAGCTCATTGGGGGATTACCGTTTTAATCCTGGCCGGCCTTGTCGGGCTTGCCTGGAAAGCGTTTTAAGGAGTAAGTTATGGCAAATGAAAACAAGGATATAATACGGGTATTCGATACAGCCGCCAATCTGCCGACCACGATGCGGGCCGGGATGATAGGTTATGATACCACCAACGACCGCATTGCCGTTAAGCGCCTGGCGGACGGGGCTATGAGGTATTTTTCAAATACACAAATAACCGAATTGGATTTGGCGGGTGATTCTGGCACAGGTACGGTCAATCTTACCACTGAAACATTGACTGTTACAGGAGTTGCCAATGAGATTGAAACCAGTGTTTCAGGGGATACCATAACGATTGGGATACCTGACGATTTACAGTTATCAGGTACATTTTTATCCAGTATGACAGATGACACGGATGGAGCTTTTGAAATAAAAGAAGGCTCAAATTCATATATCAAAATAGACACAACGGATTTAAGTGAATTGATTTCATTCGATAATGCGGATGTTGAATTTAATTCTCCCGTCTCTATTAAAGATAATTTGTACATGGCTACAGGGTCTAGTTTCACTTGTCAAAGTGGGATTGATTGGCAGTTTAAAATTACTGATAATAATTCAACTGCGTTTTATATAATAGAAGGTTCCACAAATTCATATATAACTTGTGACACATTAGATAGTGATGAAAAAGTTATTATAGGAACAAATTCATTTCATCCGAAATTCCATGTAAAAGGCGGCGAAACTGAGATTGATATTTCAGACGATACGGAAGATGCCTTTTTAGTCCAGGAAGGAAGTAATGATTATATAGCTATTGATACCGATAATACATCACCTAAAATTGATTTAGGGAATGCCGTAACCAATCCTGATTATAATTTTCTCGGCAGTGGTAATGTTGATTTAGGCGGAGATTTAATTGTTTCAGGTTCATTGTCCTGCCAGGGTGGATTGCTAGATTTGGGAACTGGAGGTTCATCTGGCTCGCCTTCCAGTGATAGTATCGCAGGTAAAACTATTATTAAAGTTACTCCAACAACTCCAGGAACAGACAACTATTATAATCTTACTAATAAAACAGATGGACAAATTATATATATAAGAAATACTAGCGGAACTTGTGCGGCATACATTGATAATGGAGCCACCACGAATATTTATTTGTTTCCACTTGAAGCCAAGATAGCTATATGGGATCAAACAACAGATTCATGGTATGATACTTAATTTGGATATAGATTAAATTGACCATTCTTTTTATTTGGCTTGGAATTACTGGCGAATTTGACTTATGGAGAAAGATGTGCATATTTCGAGCTAAAAAACTTTATCCAGAAGCAAAAGTAAAAATCATCTCAAGTTCAAAAAAATTATTCGATTTTGATATTATTGATGCTCATGAAATAAAAGAAAAATTAAAAGAAAATAACTGGTTTTGTAAATTCGAGGATTACATTCTTTTTAGTGATTATGCTAGGTTTTATTGGTTGATGAATTATAAAAACACTTTGTATCTCGATACTGATACATGGTGTAAAAGACGATATGAATATACTAATAAAGTTGGAAACTTAGGCATTGAAGCTATCTGGAACGGAAATTCAACTAATTTTATTAAAAATGTGTTTAATCAAAGAGTAAATAATAGAGACCCGCTTATAAGATTAAATAAAATATTTATCGAGTTCGGTAGTATTTGTTTAAGTGAATACTTTGAACATAAACCATTATGGGCAAAACAATATAGGAAAAGGAGCGAATGCGATGCAGGAAAAGGAAATCCCGGCCAGCTTAGGCCAGTATGAGGTGAAAATAAAGTCCTCCGATTTAATGGAAATGCAAAATTCTTACCATATTCTGGTAATGAATTACCGCCAAAAATGCGAGGAAATTGAGGCTTTGAAGAAAAAACTAGTGGAAAAGGGGTGAAAAATATAGTTTATTAATTCCTTTCGTTTTTTGGCTCCGGGCTGCCACTGGCTCGGGGCCTTTTTTATAGATTAAAAATAAAGTGAAAAAAAAGTGAAAATCACTTGACAAATATGAAAAGGATTATATTTTAAAATAAAACGAAAGGAGCACATTATGACATTCAAAGAAGCAATCCAAGAAGTTAAAGCCCTGGCGAATGGGCGGTATTATTCGCTAAGATATGAGTTCTCTGACTTTAATCACCTTTACAGAAAAACTACAGCTGAGTGTTCGGTATATATTGACAAGTACACCTATTATGTAGGCCCTACATGGAGAGAAGCGATTGACATCCTAAAAAGCAAAATGGAAAAAAACGAAAACCAAGAGGAAATGCCAGATGAAGAAAACAGCATTGCAGAAGCGGTTTGAGGAAGCATCGAAAACCGGTCCAATTGACATGGTTGCCAGGGAAATGGGGATCAGCCCAGCCCTGTTCCTCAAAATAAAAAACGAGGGATATGTTCCCATTCAGCTGCGGGTCACAAATTCGATTGCCCGCTATTTCAGGCATAGATAATGAGCTGGATTTTATTGTTAGGTGCGGTTTATATAGCCCTTAAACTGGACGCGTGCAGGCGCGCGGAGAAGGCTTGGCGAATCGCACTGGAGGAAAAAATAAAAAACATCGACAAGGATATTTCGGATTATCACGCCGCCGAAATAGACTTTTTACTTGAACGGGCGGAAAAAACCATAAACGAAAGGAACGAAAATGAGAGGAAGGATTAGAGTAGTATGCGGGGAGCCAACAGTGGAAGTACGCTGCCAAATCTGCGGGCAGTATGCACCCATTGATTGTATAGCGGGAGGGGCCTGCGCCCAATGCCATGAGGAGCTCGGGGCAGAGATAAGGATAGGCTTTCGGGCCCGGAAAGTCACAGATTTACCATTTTAACGAAAGGATGAACAATGGAAATAAATAAATTCCCATCAATTGGCCAACTGACAGAAGCCCTGTCTGCGGCACAAGGCGAGTTTAAATCGATTGCTAAAAAGGCAGTCAACCCGTATTTTAATAGCAAATACGCGCCCCTGGACGTGGTAATCGAGGCCACCCGGGAGGGACTAAAAAAACACGGCCTGGCGGTGATGGCGTTGCCTAATGGTGATACGCTGACGACTATCCTGTCCCATAAGAGCGGGGAATGGATAAGCGCAAATACGCCGCTTCTGGCAGATAAAAAAGGCCCGCAGGGACAGGGGAGTGCCATCACCTACGCCCGCCGCTATGCGCTCTCTGCCATCCTAAACGTGGCCTCCGAGGAGGACGATGATGGGAACCTGGCTCAGACGCAGGGGGATGCAAAAAAGCCTGCCGCAAAAAAGCCTGCCCCGAAAAAACCTGCCCCGAAAAAGAGCCTTGAGGAAGAGTATAGCGACCTGGCTGCCAGGGCGGAAGACCCGGAAAAATGGGAAAAACTGGGGGACTGGCTCAAAAAACAAAAGGCTCCGCAAAGCCTCTTGGAATTATATGAGCGGGAAAAGGCTATGTTTATGGAAAGTGTAAAAGATGTTGACAATTTTTTGAAAGGAGTACATGATGGAAATTAGAGATGTATGCACAGGCGAGAAATACAAAGCCAGGGACGGAAACGAAAAGATGGCCTGGTATCGCATAGGGAAGGCTTTCCTGCAGGATGACGGCAGGATTTCCCTCAAGCTGGCCGCATTGCCAGTGGACGGAAATCTGGTGTTATTCCCGAGGAAAGAAAAAACTAATCAGTTGCCATATTAAGGGGAGACTATGAAAATAAAAGGCCGATATATAGGCAATCAGATGGTTCACGATATATCTAAAGGCGATAAAAAAATCACCTTGGGGCAGGGGGATTTACTGCCCCTTGCCGAGTATTGTATTTCGATGACCAAGCCGCAATACTGGTGGCAGCCAGCGCATATAAAATCATGGTTTAATTTTATGGGTCTTGATTTGGATAAGCTGACTTCCAGGATGAAGCAGGATGAGGAAGTTGGTTAATTAAGTGCATGGTGAATGAATATGCTACAAATAACAAGTTGGTTTCAATTTGTGGTGAAAGGAATTTAAAATGAATAAAACACATCCTTGGCATAAAGCGTCGATGTTTAAGAAAAGAATAAATGGATTTTTATGCTATCAATTATCTTCATTTCTGTCATTGATAAACCCAATTATGGCCGATAGGGTAATGTATAAAACATTGAAAGAACAGTTTGAAAATGTCACCCCAAACAAAAACCAACAGCCAAAGTGAGCAATTAAAACTGCTCACGTTTGGCGGACGTTGTACGAAATTGGAGGTAGAAAATGAAAGTAGAATGTTATGATAAATACACTTGGTGTTTCGATGAAAAGACGGCAAAACTTACCTGTTTACGTTATGGTAAACCTTGGAGAGACGAAACAGGAGATGGTGCAATACTTGCCCTTTTGCAGGAATGCGACCGCCTCCAAACTATCGTACAACAGCAACTATACGGCTCCGATGCTAAAGCATCTTCGCCCAAATCAATCAAAGATTGACTTCGTATAGTTGCGAACGTTGTATGAAACAATTAAACATTTGCACTTAGTCCGGCTGATACAGATGGGATGTAAACGGATTTTGTCATTCCGCATGGTGCAAATGGGGCGGCTTTCCTGCGTAGGGACTGACAGACCAATGCGGGAGACCGCCTTATGACCTGGACAACCGCACTACTGGTAATCTCTGATATTTTATGGCTTCTGGTTATTTTTTTGATTATTTTAGAGCAAAAGGGGCAAAATCATGGATTGTAAATCATGCAGACACTGGGATAATGGATATTGCTACCGATACCCCCATCCGATAAGGACAACTCATATTTGCGGCGAATACGCAGGGAAAGGCTCCAAATCTGATGATGAGCTGATAAACGTGGCCGCATCCATACAAACACCCACCGGTAATAAAAACGCCTTGGAGGGCCTTAAAAGCAAGCCTAAGAGAAAGCGCGGCAAATAATGGCATTTGGGGATTGCGGAAGCGGCTGGTCGGAGCACGTGGGACTTAATCGGCCATTCTGGATGTGGTTTATTTCCATTCGACCAGCCTGCAAAATCCACGATGAGGATTATCACAGGGGTGGGACCGGCGCGGATAGAATAGCGGCAGACCGCAGGCTTTGGGATAATATCGTTAAAATCTATAAAAAATCTTGGTTCTGGCGGTTTGCCACTTTCCGGGCCCGGGCCCATTTGACAGCGGACGCATATTATTTTGCAGTGCGGGAATGGGGAGAAAAATATTGGACAACAAAAAATGGATTTTAGGCCGCTAATCTCAATAATAATCCCCCACCGGCCGGACCGTGAAATCCGTTGTATTGACAGTATAAACTCACAAACCTATAAAAATTTAGAGGTGATAATCCAGTTTGACGATGGCAAGCATGGGGCGGCTTTCCAGCGCAATCGGGGCGCCAGGCGCGCCCAGGGAGAATTTCTTTTTTTCTGCGATGACGATATCATCCTCGAGCCGGATTGTCTGGAAATAATGCTCAAGGAGCTAAACGGGCAGCCTGATTGCTCTTTTGCATATTGTGATTACCGAAAGGCCGGGGCTTTGGAGGGCATCGAGACGATGGAAGAATGGTGCTTTCCTGCCGCCACGCAGAGAAATTTTGTATCCACCATGAGCCTGATACGGGCGGGGAACTTTCCCGGGTTTGATGAGAGCCTCACCCGTTACCAGGATTGGGATTTATGTATCAGGATAGGCAAGCATTTAAAAGGCTGGTATATACCGAAAACTCTTTTCACAGCTTACTTTGACGATGATTCAATTTCCATGCAGGGGCGTAAAAGTCGGCTGCATAATACTGAGATAATCAAAAAAAAACACGGGATAATTGATAAAAAACTGTCAATAATTTTACCAGTTTATGGACAAATCCCCTACTTACGGAAATGCCTGTCCAGCATTGTGGAGAATACCCGCGGCGATTACGAGATAATCATTATTGACGATAACGGTCCGGCGGAGCCGGTGAAAAATGGCATTGCCGACCTGGATATTCCGAACCTAAAATTAATACAGGGGAAAAAGCGGCTATGGCATTCAGGGGCTATTAATGCAGGCTGCGAAGTGGCGGACGGAGATGTCTTTTGTCTACTCAATTCCGACACCCTTGTCCCCTGGAATTGGAATATAATTTTGCAGTATCATTTATATAAAAATACCTTGGATAGGGAATTATCCGCCATCGGGCCGATAACGAATAACAGCGCCAGCCCGCAGCAGAAAAACATCAAAATAACTGCCGCCATTGACGGAATGGATGTTAATATCATTCAGTCTCATTTGAGGCGGTATATAAAGCCACGTGTTTATATTGCTAAGATAACGGGGTTTTGCATGGTGGTTGACCGGCGTGTCTGGCAGGAAATCGGGCCGTTTGACGAGGATTTTCGGGGCGGGGGGAATGAGGCTGATTGGATAATCCGAGGAATTAAAGAGGAAATGTATCCAGCTATATGCACGGAAACATACGTCCATCACTTCAAAGGCCGTTCATATAAGTCCGAAAATAAAAAGGCAATTTGGGAGGAAGGACGGCAATTAATCTTAAAAAAGCATGGTGAAAAATGGCTGAATCTATTGGAGCAGAGATATTATTTCGACTTGTTATAGTGCTGGCTTTAACACTAGGTTTCAGCGTTTTCTGGTCTGTCTTGCGGGAAAACCTGCTTAAAGAGGAAATCAAATTCCTTAAAAATGCTATGGACGCTAAAATGAAACGATTATTTCCTTGACAGGGGCGTAATTAATTCTATTTTAAGGGAAAAGATTCGATTAATAGAAATTTTTTGGGGTTCCGACCCAGTCGGCTAAGCAGGCAAAGTTTTTCGAATCTCTTTGTCCTGGCCCCCCTTTAATAAAGGATTCGATATGGCAACAAATAGAATACTATATACACTATCTGATATTAAGGATATTTTGTCAAAAAAACACAATATTGATAAAAAGGATGTTTGCGTATATAATAATTATGATATATGTGTAAAAGAATACTTGGTTGAATACGAAATTACAGATGACCATTATATTTTACAAGTTGATACTGATAACGTGGATGAAAATGTCTGACGGTTGGATTAGTTTACATCGTAAAATAAGGGAAAACCCAATATGGAAGGAAAGGCCGTTTTCCAGGGGTCAAGCCTGGATTGACCTTATTTTGCGGGCTAATCACAAAGACAATCAATTTTTATTAGGAAATGAGTTCATTTTGTGCAAAAAAGGCCAATTTTACACGTCAGAAAGCAAACTTTCTATTGAATGGGGATGGTCAAGAAAGAAAGTTGCAAGGTTTTTCAAGTGTCTCGAAGGTGGCCTGATGGTGTCCCGTAAGTGTACCAACAAATGGACCCGCATAACTATAACAAATTACGGTACTTACCAGGAAACGGGGGCAGCAAAAGCACCGGTCAGGCACAGGTCAGGCACAGGTAAGGCACAGGTCAGGCACACAAACAATAATGATAACAATGAAAATAAAAAGAATACTACGTCTTCTTCAGAGCACCAAATTCTTTGTGAAAAAATCTGTTCTTTATGGGGATTTAATCGTATAACACCAAATGAATTTTCCAGAGTAGGTGGTATCGCTAAAAATTTATTATTAAAAAAAGCCACGCCGGAATTATTGGAAATAATAAAAAAACGTCACGAGACTTGCTGGCCTGATGTGTTTTGTAGTCCTGAGTCAGTGCTGAAACACTGGGATACATTCATGAAAAATGATATAAAGCCTAAAAGCGAGGGTGTATTGCCGTTATGAAAATAAAAGCCATAAAAGAGAAACTGGGCAAAATAGCCGATGAATACGCCTTGCGGCAGGAGTGCATAGACCTGTATGAGAATGGTATTCCAAAGGGGATTTCTACGGGCTGGCCGTTTTTCGATGAGAAATTAACCCTATTAAAAGGGCAATTGAACATTTTAACGGGTTATCCAGGAAGCGGGAAAAGTGCCTGGCTGGAGAATTTAGCCTGTAATATGGCAAAAAATGAGAACTGGAATATCTTGATTATGTCTCCCGAGGCATATCCGATCAGCGGCCACGTGAACAAATTGGTAGAAAAATTATCTGGAAAAATAACCGGTACAAATTACAATGCGGAAAAATTGACACCAAAGGAATTTTCCGAATGGATGGATTTTGTTTTCGCGCATTTTGTTTTTTTGGACGCGTCAACCGAAGAAATCAACCTGGATGAGATTTTAACGACAATCAGGTTTTGCCGGCAGATGTACGGGAAAAAACTGGATATGGCGATAATTGACCCCTGGAATGAGCTTGAAAACCACCGGCCGAAGGATATCACCGAGACGGATTACATAGGGCAGTCATTAAAGTTGATCCGCAAGCTATCCCGTAACCTGGAGATAAATTTTTGGATAGTAGCACATCCCGCCAAGCCGCAGGGCCCCAAGGAACAGCAGAGGGGATTATCTTTATACGATATAAGCGGTAGTTCGCATTGGGCAAATAAGAGCGACAACGGATTAATAGTTACCCGCCAGTATGAAGCTGGCCTGGAGAATAAAGTAAAAATTGAAATAAAAAAGGTTAAAAATAGGCACTACGGAAAAACGGGTGAACATATTTTTGATTATTATATGCCAACTGAGACATATCATGATTTTCAACAAGGAGGATGACAATGAATAAATATCGGGAATACGAGAGGCTAAAGCGGGAGATAGCCGCCCAGTGTAAGGACTCGGAAGAATATGAGAGGTTGATAAAAAAAATCATTGAACGGTTAGGGATTTGAAAGGACGGTGAGTGATGGAATATTCAACAGACAAATGTAAAAAAAATATGAGCCATGTAGCAAGTTATTGTAATAGTTGTGGTACTTGTCATGATTGTTTAGAGGCTGGAATAAAATCCCTTCAAAAAGAACTGGCGGAAGCTAAATCATATATAAAAACATTAGAAAGTCTATGTAATGAAGTACCAAAAGGAGTAAAGAGGTGAGTGATGGAACTAATAATGAAAGCAAAAGAATGTGTCCCTGATAATGAGGTTTGGGTATCTCCAAAAACTTATAACCTAGAACCAAGCGAACCAAAATGCCCATCTCAAAGAGTACATAGCAAAACTTGCCGTATAGATGGACAGAAATGTAATACTGATACGGCTTATGAATGTCCAATGGAAGGCGGTGAGTGATATGAGAGTATTTCAGGTGGGAGATAGGGTTGCAGTATGGGATGGTATAACTAGACCCGAATTTGGAACAGTACTTGAGAGAACAACGCCAAAGGGTGGAAATTATGTTATAGATGTTGGAGATGGTGAGATTAATGCCGATTGGAAGGAGCTATACAAAGAGTGTGCTTTTGATTTTTTGATACGAGATATTAAAGCAAAAAGAGATTTTATTAATACTTGGCTTGAGTTTGCGGAAAGAAAAATAAAGGAAGGCGGTGAGTGAGATGGATATAATATCGGACTATGATAAAGGTTTTTTGGATGGAAGGACATCACGCATTCAATCCCTCCAGAAAGAACTGGAGGAGGTGAAAGCGGAGGCGGCCCGCTATAAATCACACTTGGAAAATGTATGCGCCGATTTTACCTGGTCGCTATCGGCAGCAAAAAAGGAAGCTAGACGAGGACTGGAGGGCAACTAATGCAACAGGATATTTTCACCCAGGAGCTTGATTTAAAAATCCGCCCCCATGAGAACTACCGGGTCTCAGATTGTGAGACCAGCAGGGAGGCGGCGGAAAAGGGGGCCAGGACTGGAATGATAGCACGGCAGGCCAAATGTGTACTTGATGCCCTTAAATATTATGGAAAATCCACCTGTAAGGAGCTGGCTGTCATGAGCGGGCTTGATTATCACCTGGTAGCCAGAAGGATGGCAGACCTGCACAAGAAAGACCTGGTACGGAGGACAGGGGAAAAGCGGCAGGGGGCTATGGAATGGGAAACAATTTGACTTACCTGTCTTTATTTTCCGGTGCTGGTGGGGGTGATCTTGCCATGCAGCATTTACTTGGATTTAACTGTAAAGGATATGTAGAATATGAAGAATACTGTCAAAAAGTCCTCAAGCAAAGACAACTCGATGGGCTGCTTAGCAAAGCACCAATCTTTGGAGACATTCGGGGATTCGTCAAAAAATACGCAGAATGCTATAAAGGAATGGTTGACCTCATCACAGGAGGCTTTCCCTGTCAAGCGTGGAGCACCGCAGCACATGGAAATTGGACGGCAGAACATAGATGGACAGAAATGCTTGAAAGCATTGGAATTATACAAAGCAAATATGTTTTCGCTGAGAATGTGGACGAAGATGCTATCATTCAAGCACAAAGCGACCTTACCGAAATTGGCTATAAAACAAAAAGACTTATGCTCTCGGCGAAACAATTGGGTTCTGACCATATTAGGAGAAGATGGTGGTTATTTGCCGACTCCAACTACAAAAGCAAATTGGGCGGCGAAATCAATGCAAAAATGGCCATCATCAAGAAACGCCGTGAAAGTATTTGGAAAACCTACCCCCAAAAATCACGAGTGGATGATGGGATGGCCCATAGGGTGGACAGACTTAAAGCCATTGGAAATGGACAGGTTCCAATCGTGGCGGCAACAGCATTTAAACTTTTAAATGGGGGGGGCTATGGAATGGGAGGTAAATAATGGATAAAAAGAAATTAAAAGAAATCTTAAAGAACCATGCCAAATGGTTGAATAATGAAGGTGGGGAAAGGGCAGACCTTCAGGGAGCAGACCTTCAGGGAGCAGACCTTTGGGAAGCAAACCTTCGGGAAGCAAACCTTCGGGGAGCAAAATTACCTGATTTCCAAATCTGTCCAGAAACAGGTAGTTTTGAAGCTTGGAAAAAACTAGACACAGGTATTTGTAAACTTCTTATCCCCGAAGATGCAAAAAGAACTTCCTGTCTGATAAATCGTAAGTGTAGAGCGAGCCATGCTAAAGTTTTAGAAGGTAATGGAAAAAGTAAAACAGCTAATTCAAAATTAGAATACAAAAAAAGAGAAACGGTCTATGCAGATAAATTCTGTGATGATATTCGATTAGACTGCTCTCATGGAATACATTTTTTCATTACCAGAAAGGAGGCGGAAGAATGGTAATAAGGGCTATGGAATGGGAGGTAAATAATGTGGTGTTGTGATGAATGCAAAATAAAAGACATAAAGCAAGGATTTTCTGAGCCGTGCGCAGCAAAGGTTTTTAAATATAAGGATAACGGCGGCATATGTGAAATCTGCGGAAAAAATGAAGATGTATTTTATCGGCCTGAAGTAAAAACAAAAAAAATGGAAAAAAAATGAAAACAATACAGGAGGAAAAAAATGGAAAGAAATAAATTTTTTAGATTGAATGTTTATGAAAAACTTCTTGATAAATATGGGAAAGGAGGAAAATTACTGGATATAGCAACCGGTCACGGAAAATTCGCCACATTAGCGGCATTAAAAGGTTATAAAGTAACAGCATTTGACGCACGTCCAGATCGTATCCCGTTTTATCTGCCAAATATAAACTGGCAGGTAGTAAATTTAAAAGACTTTGAATTTACAGGATATGATATAATAAATTGTCTTGGCATACATTATCATCTTCCATTAAATGAACAATTTGATCTTTTAGGAAAAATAAATTATACAACAGTCATATTAGATACATTTCATGTGACTGATGCCGTATTAAAAAGAGAGAAGCCTATAACTATTGATGGTTATTCAGGCGTTGAAAGAATTGAAGGAACTGATCTTAAAAGTCTTAAAACAAAAGTAAAAAATGCATATGATGATTTGAAAAATTTTTGTCATACAAAAGAAAGCCTTTTGAGATTATTTAATGATTTCGGATTTAATGTCGTTGAAGAAGCTCCTGGAATGGTTGATGATAGAAATTATTATGTATTAATTCCTAAAAATTAGGAAGATTGAGAAAATAAAATGATGAATTCATTCATTAAAAAACGAGTTTCTAAGTATAAATCAAAATCTTGTAAATGCAGTTCTGGACACTGGCATCATTCCAGGGGGGAAGCGGAGCACTGCAATAAGCTGGCGATGCTGGTTAAAGCCAAGTATATAAAGGAGTATGAAACGCAAAAAAAATTCAGCCTGGACGTGAATGGAAAGCATATAACAAATCACTATGTGGATTTTTGGGTAACGGGCGCAAATGACCGCAAATGGGTGGAGGAATTTAAAGGAGTGGCAACCAGTGACTGGAAGTTAAAGCATAAACTTTTTCAGGCAATCTTTCCTGAAATCGAGTATAAAATTATATATTATAAGAGGTAAGAAATGGAAATAAATTTACATATAAAATGTCCTCTTTGCCGAACATATCAGACTATATATAACGGCGAAATGATTGGGACTGGGAGTTTTGACTGCCGCAAATGCGGGGAAAATATAATCTATTCCTGGCAAATAGAGGATGGAAAAGTCAAGCTGAAAGTAAACACATTAGACCAGTTTAACGTATGAAAGGAAGGTTGACGAATGAGATTAAAAACAGGAGTAAGCATAAAAAACATATCCCCGCAAATGGTAATAGCCTGCATGGTGGCGAAAGACCTGTATGACACGTTAGACCAGGAGTTCGTGATCACTTCTGGCTGCGATGGTAATCATATACAAGACAGCCTGCATTATGTCGGGAAAGCGGTAGATATCCGTACCAGGGAGTTTCCCACTGAGGGCCAGTGCAAAGCAGTCGCCAATGAAATAGGTGTGAGGTTAGGCAAGGAATTTGATGTTATCTATCATAAAAATCACATTCATATAGAGTATGATCCAAAGGCGTGACCATGTACATCGAACAGGAAATAAACTGGATTAAGGGACGAATCAAGATGTTGATTTCCGAGATAGAGGAATTAAAAAAGGCTCGGCAAAAACCGCAGCCAAAAATAAGCAACCAGCTTAAAAGCATTGTGGATAAAGCCACAGAAGAAAACCCGTTTGAAATAAAATTCATTAAGATTGAGCCTACCGGGTTTTATCGGTATCAGATAAAGCATAAAGGGAACGTGATAAAATTCATTATTGAGCCGTCCCTAATTCCCGCTTATGATTTCATCATCCAGGATATGATTGAAAGGCAAAAGAAAACCCCACGTGTTTCCTATGTGGATAATCCAGACATGAAAACGGCGTTTACAGATATTGATATGGCCATATCGAGGATGGATCAAATGATAAAAACGATTGATGAAAGGAAAAAAAATAATGAACGGCAGGATGTCTAAATTATTATCCAAAGAGGCAGCCAGGATAAACAACCAACTGGTGGGCGCCAGTGGAAACCGCATAAGGCGTGAGCTGAAAAAGAAATGGAATCGTCTTCCCTGGCAGGAACGCTATTTGATGCGTTTAAAATTACTCGGTAATCTTTGAATCCAGGTGACGATAAACGGATCGCTGGGTGATATCCAAATCCGCTGCCATCGCATCGTGATTTTTGCCGTCAAAATGCTTTTCTATATACCGCCTGCAAAAGCGGGTCGTAAATCTTGATGGGACGTAGATAATGCTCCCGCCGCATTTGGTCATTAATTCCTTTGCAAAATGCACGCCCAGCTTTCTGGCCACCATGCGCATGGATTTATTTGGGAAATCCTCTATTTCAAAATTTGATAAAAGCGCCTTCATAAGTTTGCAGTCAGATGGTCAAGCATTCGTTTTTCCGCGAAATCAATATCCTCATCCTGTACCAGCATAAACGGCCTGGCAGGTGTTTCCAGCTTATCCCCGACCTTTTTCCATAGTCCCAGGTTCTTACCAAGCCACATCCTTTGACGTGGGGTAACATTTTGCTTTGTGCCAAAATGGACATATTTCCCGTATTCCTTAGCTCCTACATAAACGGCATCAGCCTCCACGTCCACATTATTGGCAATGGAGGCAGCCAGTTGTCCAGTCGCTTGTAAGATTGGCCCTGTATATCCTTTTTTCCGCCGGGCCCTTAAAGTGGGTGGGGAAAGCGGTTTCCATTTTTTCGGCCTTCCCTCATCCTCAAAATTCTGCTCTATCGAATCAACCAGTTTTTCCCCTATTGACACCAGTGCGGGCCGCAGATTGACGGAGCGCCTTATCAGTTTTCTAAAAAGGTCGTCTATTTGTTTGCTTTTTATCGTGTAGGTGATTTCCATTAGGGTTTTAGTTTTTCCCCTTCCCGCCATATATCCGCGTCATAATCCTTCTTTTCAGGCTCAAAGGGCTTTTTCCCTGGATTGTTATTAAATCCCTCTGAAGGTTTCGCCTTCACCATTTTTCCCGTTTTCGGGTCTTCCATCTTGGGTATTTTCTTTGTTACCCCGCCGCGTTTTTCCGCCTGCTCTTTGGTCAACGCCCTAACCCTTGAACGGCAATTGAAATGATTTGGCGGATAGTTGGTGTTCCAGAAGGGATCATCGACCGGACGTCGCACACCGTTAAGCGCCTGGCAAACGGGAGTTGTCACATCGTCATCAATGGCAACGTATTCAAGGACTGGCCTGTCCTCTTTATTTTCCTCCTGCATTTTCCAGCGCCCGGACATATAAGAGGATTGAAGATTAGTACGGTAGATAGTTTTCAGCCTCCACGGGCTGCCTAACTGTACCATCTTGCCGTCAACCACCTTTTTACCCCACCAGCCAAGTGCTTCCAGGCGGGGAGTGAGGTTCTTTCTGTATTCCTCGAAGGTGATCCCCTCCGAGAGCGCCTTTTCCACGTCTTCCCGTATTGTTTGCAATACATCCATATTCATCGACTTGGCGACCACGAAAGACCTGTTATTAGCGTAATCCAGGCTTTCCCGCCATGACCAGGTGATTTTAAAGCCCTTCCTTTCCAGGTACTTGACAGCTTCTTCCGGCTTCATTTTAAAAGCCAGCGCCAGGATATTTTTATTTATCTTAGGCAGTTTCCCCCTCCAATCGTCCGAACGCCTCGGTCACAAAGATGGCGTTTCGTAGTTGACGCTGCAATTTTGTCGGGTGCACGTCCGGGAAAATCTTAATCAGCCCTTTCATGGCCTCGTCAAAATCATTTGATTCCTTGAACAATTTTATTATCGGTTTCACAAAATTGGCCTGCTCCTGGAGCTGCTCAGGGGAAAAGGATTCAATCAGGTTATCCACGGCCCTTTGTCCCGCATCCATTCCTTCGGCGAACTCAGAAAACGGCATGGGAACGGGTTCCTCTTTTGGTTCGGTAACGGTCACATCGCCTTTCTGAAATCCGTATGCTGAATCAATATACTGTTGCGAGAACTGCACCTGTTTTGTGTCTGCCAGGAGTTTGTCTCTCTCAGCCCGTATCTTGTCCACGTCCTGCTCCTGATATAGGCAGAATTTAGGCGTTTCCACTTTTCCGAAATTAATCTGCATAATCCACTGGATTAATTGGTTGAACGTATTTTCCACCGTCCGGGTATCTTCCTCGACTATATGCTGAGCTACTCCCTGGTGTACGGTTCCCAGTGCCTGCGTTCCCCTGTCTCCCTGCTCGGTGGTAAGCGTCTGCCCCAGGATGGCCTTGGCCACTTCCGCGTTTGAGAATGCCGCCAGTTCCTTGTAAATATCCGCACTGGCTTTTTTCTGCGAATCAGTGAGAAAATCAATGCTGGCATCGTCTGGAATGGCGGCGCAGGCATCTTGTACCAATTTATCGAGGATGTCCACCAGCTTGGTATATTCGGCTTCCCCGGCCGACCTGGGCAGCTTGCCGATGGCATAAGGAGAAGCATATTTCTCAACAAATTTCATCCAGAATTTAAGACTTCCCTTTTTAAAGGTGATTGGCCAGAAACAAACAGATAACAGGCTTTGACCATACGGGTTTTTATATGTCGGGTTATATCTGGGCAAGAGAATTGAGTAAGGCGGAATAGGGTCGCCATAAAGGAAATTGGTCTTTGAACGGAAGCGTAGTTCATTATCCGGGCTGAAAGTGAACCATTCAGGCGGCTTTCCTTCCACTTTCTTGGGCATTATAAGCCCATTTTTTCCGGGCTTATCCCATACGACTTCAATGGGGGAATACCCGGTAAGGAAATAATCGAGTATATCCTCCTCAATTTTGGCTATATCCAGATTATCAAAGCATTCCTGCACCACTTTGGCCTGCCTGGACTTTGATTTTCCCCTGTCAATCTCCCATAATTTCGATTTTACCCCGCTTTTACGCTGCGAGATGGTGGCGTTTAATGTCGGGTCGTCAATTATATCATCATAGGCGGTCATGTCCCTACCGAGCTTAAAAAGCACGGGGTCGGGGTTCGGCAGGTATCCAACAACACCGGCCCAATCAATGGAGTTCTGCCTGGTGGCAATTTCACCATGAGGGCGTCTTTTCATGCCCGCATGGGCCTTTTCAATCGGGGTTTGTCTTTTCGTGGCCATTTTTAAAATCCTTCTGTTAAACTTCTGTTTCTCGGTTTCCCTATTGCAACAGGCGTTTCAAATGGGTGTTCCCGTACCCAATTTAAAAACTGTGTAACGCTATCGACAATATCATCATGCTTCACGTTTGGAAACCCGCTCATTTGTTCTAAAAATATATTTTTCCACGCTGCCGTGTTGGGCAAAAACACTTTTCCCGCTTCAATGGTGGGGCTGGCGGTCATTGCATTACTGATTTTATCCTTGGTGACGGCCACCGCATAGACAGGTAATTTGCTTTCCCGGGCCAATTCAGGGATTAACGCCTGCCCTGCATCCGTGTCGGGGATTAATACGATATGAGGCCGCCATTCGTTGCCCAATATATGGGCCTGTACCTTTAATTCTGGATAATTGACTTTTTTATGCCATAAATCTACAAGATAAAATCCATTTGGGAATTCATACCAAGTGGTGACAGCGCAGAAATCATTATGGTCGGCCTTTTTAAACGCAGTGTCATAGGATTGAATGATCCTTTGGATTTTTATATCAGGCAGGACATCGTAGAACCGCCACCATTCCCGTTTTAGGATATTCCCCTCCGCTGCCCTGGGGGACTGTAAAAACTGCCCCGCATACTCCGCAGAGCCCAATTCCTCCCTAAAATTGTTTAATACTTCTTTATCCATGCGGCTGGGGTCTAGGAGCCCATCAATGTAATTTTTCTCTAATTCCTTTGGCTGGACATTTTCCAATTCGGTTATTTCGGCGGGCAGACAGATATGTTTTACATTTGATTGCTGCAGTTTCCTTCCCGCCGGGTCATCCTCATGCAGTCGCTGCATCACCAGGATGCGGGTAGAGACCTTTTTATCAACCTTCCGGGTGCTCAGGGTGCGGACGCTGAAATCATTGGCTGTCTTGAGCATTGTCTCGGAAACAGCCTGTTTTGGGCTTAATGGGTCATCCTCAATAATGAAATGGGCGTGCTTGGAGGTTATCCTGCCGCCTGTCCCCGTGCAGGCCCGAGAGCCGCCGGCCGTGTTCTCATACCGGCTTTTATTATCCTGGTCTATTTTGAAAATGATATGGTCTGGATATAATTCCTGAAATTTGGCTGATTTAAGCACATCCCTGGATTTGACAGCGTGCTCCATCGCCACATCCCCCGAGTAGCTTGTATTAATCCCCCTCAGCGTTGGGTCGATAAGCCACAACCATGCGGGCCACATGATGGTCACTATGGTGCTTTTTGTAGTGCCAGGAGGGATATTAATTACCAAGTCATAAGGGTTTTTTTCCCGTTTCTGCAGCCTAAAGCCTATTTTCTGTAGTTCATTACAGAGGTATTTTATATGCCAGTTAAGGACAAGCGGGTCCGGGACTATCGTATCCCAAAAATACTGAAAAAAGGAAAAGAAGTTTTGGCGGCATTCCCTGGCTTTCTTTTCCAGTTTCGCCAGATAAAGCAGTTCCAGGGCTTCACGTTTCACTATTTTTTCGGCTGCCTGCCGGTTCCCCTATTGCCAGAACCACCACCGGACCCGTCCCTCCTGGGTGTCCCGCCACAAGCCCCTTGTTTTCTTCCTCCTGACATGATTTGCCTCCTACGTTAATAATTTATGCGTCCAATTGCTTAATCAGATTTACCAATTCCTCATCCGTTTTCCCGGTCAAATTCAGCCCGCCCTCATGCTTCAAACGCTGGTCCGGCCTCCCCTCAATGCGCTCAACCAGGAACTGAGCAGCCTTAACATTCCCCTTCAACCCCTCCACTATCAGGGCCGAAACAAGGCCGTGAGAGATGGTTTTTGAGGTTTTTAAGTCCAGGTTTTTCTTATTCCCGTTGATCTCATACTGGATTTTTATCTTCCTGGCCTCCAATAGTTCTTTTGCCACTTCGCTAAAATACTTGACGTTTTTCGGCCTTCCCGCCGGGTTTCCGCTTTGTCCTTTTTTCCAGGTCATAATTGATTAGCAAGTTGATTCAGTGGTTTGGAGCGTGTGGGTCGGATTCGCACCGCCTTTTTCCGGTTGGACACCGGAATCCGTACTATTCGGCACACGCTTGATTCCTTTGTACATTCCCGCCTTAAATTCCTTAATTGCAGAAAATGGCAAAATTGGAACTGTTAAATCTTTCTTTTTTGATTTGTCTATGAAGTAAATATATCGCAACTGGAACCCTGGAAGTGGCTTTGCTCCTTTCTTTTTACACCATCCGGCATTTTTAATTTTATGATTATTTAGGCTTTTATCCGTTATTATTTTTCCATTTGGCATTAAAAGTATTGTGGTATTTTTTTTAATTGAGGTTAAATAAAATCCTGACGCCCTATAAATGGTTCCGTCTCCACATTGGGTTCCGTCTGCATAAGATACAACCCATTTTATAAATGGGTATCTTTTTTTTATGATTTTTAGGCAAATTGAGATCGCCCGGCTTTCTCCGTTTTTTGGCAACCATTCTGCTAATGCCATTCTGTTTAATTCTAAAAAGCCATTCCACCGAGTATTTTTTACAAGGGTAATTGTTTTCCGTTTATCCATTGGCGGCCCGAATTGCAAAGCCCCACCGCACTTTTCATTTAAAAAAACACCGAAGTGGATTTTACTGTTCTGGCATACAGAACCGGAATAATGAATTGCTTTAATAATTTTTCCCGCCGTTTTTGACGAAATGGGTTTAATTATTATGTCCTTAGCTTTCAGCATCTAGATATTTTTGACATATAAAAAATAATGCGTTCCCGTTTTTATTCTCATTTACGGAAGATTCACCGAGGCCGTTTTTAACTGCTTTGGTTAGTGCTGTTTGGACTTTTTCCGCTTGCTCGACATGAACTATAAAAGATATTTGTTGAAAATCCTTTTCAATATCTTTTAAATCTGGAAGCATTTCCTCTTCGGCCTCAAAAATTGCAAACTCTTTTTCCTCGAATCCCCAATCGAGCAGGTCGGACATTTCAAAATTATTCGCCAGGCCGTCCCAATCCCAGGAACCGGTATTTTTATTTGACCTGATAAGATATTCCTTGAAATCCTTTTCCGTTAGTTTTTTGTTTGGCACGCGGACGTCTATTTCACAATCCGGGCCCTTTAATTCCGCCAGTATCTTAAGCCGCTGGTGACCTGCTATTATGGTGTTATCGGTATTGATTGCCGGTATTTCCGCCAGGTTGAATTTCTCAAGGGATTTTCTCAGGTCTTTGTAATCCTTTTCCGATAACTGCCGGGGATTCTGCTCGAAATGGATTAATTCGCTGATTTTGCGCTTTTCGTTTTTCCAGATTATTGGCTGCATTTAATTCTCATTTTCAAATTTGATACAATTTAAACGCTGTAACATATTTGTGTCTTTTAGGTTTTCCAATAATTCTTCAAACCATGCCAATGGGACTTTGCGCCCTTCGTCAAAATATCGTGAGATGGTGGAAATTAATTCTCTAAATCGCTTTTCCCGCCAAATAATCTTAGGCATTATCCCTATGGGTGATTCTTTTGTGTTATCCATTTTGCTCCTTTGCTTCCTTAGATAATGAGTTTTGGGCGCAGTTTCCCCTACCTGTTTCCAAGTAGGGATGCTTCCTCAGTGTAATTGAGATTGGTATGCACGTTAATATCCTATCTTTGGCATTTCTGCCCGGCCTGTCCTCGGTTGCCCTGTAAACAGTTTCAAATATTCCCTATCCCTCATCCCTAATATTAGTTTGTCGGATTTTCGCCTCTAGGTAATGGAGTTTTGCAGTTAAGCAATATGACCGATGAGAGAACAACGGTTTTAAATCGAGTATCGACCAGCCTGGTTGTCGCCTGTCTCTGGCCTTGAGCTTGCGCCCTGCTTCCCCTTACTATCGTGGCACATCGAGTGTTCCCGATGCCCCGCCTCGGGTGCTTTAAAGTTGTTTGGCTTTCCAACTTCCTTACAACTCGTAGTCCCAACCTCTTTAGGGCAGGTGCAGGACGTTGGAGTTGGCACAACGTCCGTCCCGAACAGTCATGAACTAATCGAGTGCCCTTACCCCTTAAAATAGATTCCAACATAGAAATATCAAGTCGTTTTAAGACTAATATACACTTTTTGACAATCTCTATAAAGTTGTCAATTGCTTTTTTTCACTTTCTTTCGTTAAATTATAAATATGGCTAAAAAAATAACGATGGAATTATTCCGCAGCGGTAAGCAAACCGATTCAAGCGGAAATTCCAGGGAGTGGACAGAAAGCGACCTGGATGAAATGGTGAAAAAATTCGAAGAATTGAAAACAGACGTGCCCGCCACTATTGGGCATCCTGAATCCGACACGGCCCCGGCCTTCGCTTGGTTCAAGAAATTCAGTCGCAAGGGAAACACTTTAATCGGTGAAATGTCCGATTGGACAAAGGAATTTGGCGAAATGCTTAAAAATAAGATGTTTAAGCATCGTTCAATTGCATTGCGTCCTGACCTATCCCTGCGCCATGTGGCATTTTTAGGTGCTGCAGCTCCCGCCGTCAAAGGGCTGGCGGACTTCGCTTTCAAAGAAGATGATGAGTTTGTGACCTTCGAGTTTACCGAGGCCGAGCCCGCCGATTCTCCCCTCCTGGGTGAGATAAAAAGCCTGTTTTCAGAAATGAAAGCCTGGTTTGGCAGCAAAAAAGAAGAGTTCAAAGAGGGGTCAATGGTTCCGCAGTCGATTATCCTTTCCAAAGACCGGTTTTCATCCGAGGGCCAGGTGCGGGATTGGATAAAAGAAAACAATTTCAAAGTGGAATCAAATCCTGGGATTGATGAGACGGAGACCAGTTACCGAGTACGGCAGCGGGATCCGGGACAATTCACAGAGGGCAGTTTTCGCACAAAAGAAGTTTCAAAGGGCATTTCAATCGTCATGGGCAAGCTAAAAAACCCCACAGGCGATATGTCGGAATTAACAAACATGGAGGATCAAATAATGACCAATGAAGAATTGACCGCAAAAGTTGCCGACCTGGAAGCCAAGTTTTCCGAGGCGGAAAAATCCATTCAGGCGGAGAAAGAAGCCAAAGAAAAGGCTGAGAAGGAATTTTCTGAATACAAGAAAGCGGAAAAAAGCCGCGAGTTCGAGGCGTATGTGGACGAGCAGGTCAAGGAAGGAAAAATAATTCCCGCCAACAAAGAGGCCACCGTCAAAATGATGTTTTCCCTGGACGGGCAGGAATCGCTTGATTTCGCAGAAGGGGACAAGACAGTCAAGAAAACGCCGCTGGACATCTTCAAAGAGACCATTGAAAACAGCCAGAAGAAAATCAAGTTTGGCGAAAAATTCACCAACGGCCAGGGGCCTGCTGGCGCAGGCGAGCAGTTGAGCGTTGAAGCCAGGAAGATTTCCACTGAAAAGGGCGTTTCCTTTTCCGAGGGTTTCCGCCAGGCACAGGCCGCCAATCCGCAGCTGGCCGAGCTTTACGCAAAAGAAGTATTGCCGCAATAGGGGACATTAACAATCAAAACCAGGAGACATGAAAAATGACTACTTACACCCCAAATCTCGCAGTAACAAAAGAGGCCGCAGAGGATTTATCCAATGACAGATATCGCTTTGTAGTGGTTGATTCGGACGGCAAAGTCCGCCGGCCTGACAATGCCACTGAGCAGCCCTTCGGCATCATACAAAATGCACCAGTCACAGGCCAGGGTGCCAGCATCCTTCCTATTGGCTGCGGGGGTTCTTCCTTGGTAGTCCTGGGTGCCACGCTTGACGAAGGCGTGCAGGTTGCGATGGAATATACAAGCGCCACGGACGCGGGCAAGGCCAAAGCCGCCGCCTCAAGCGCCTACCAGGTCGGGCCGCTGCTTCAGGGCGGGGCCGAAGACGAACTCGGGGAAGTTTTACTCGCCAGCATGACGGTTAAAGCGTAGGTTTTTCAAGGAATTTCAATTAAAGGAGAATAAAAATGCCTCAGCCAGATATAAGAGCACAGATAATAGCCGGCCCGCTTGCCGACGTATCAATTGCTTACAGAAATCAATCGTACATAGCCGACCAGGTATTCCCGATAAAGGATAATGTCGCCTATGAAGCCAAGATTACCAAGTATTTCAAGGGTGACTGGTTCAGGGATGAAGCGCAGTTGCGTGCTCCTGGAACAGAGGCTGCCCGTGGTAACTACGGCCTGACGACCGAATCAATTTCCACCGATCAGTATGCTTTCGGCAAGGAAGTTACCGCCGAGGATATAGCTGGCCAGGGAATGACCGGTGCGCCGACCGTAAACATGATACAGGACGCTATCGAGTACGCTACTGATAAGGTAGACCTGAAAAAGGAAATCCGTGTGGCTGACCTGATGAAAGCCACTACCTGGGCCGATGCGGTTTCTGGCGGCGAGGATGCGGAAGGCAAATGGGCTTCCACGGAAGCGGCTGCCACTAACACATTTTTCGCTGACATCAAAGCGGGAAAAATCGCCATCCAGAAAAACACCGGTTTCAATGCCAATAATTTGCTGCTTGATTTCAACACGATGGAGGACTTGAAAGAGAACCCCCTCGTGGCAGAAAAGATCAAGTATACGCAGAAGAACATCGTGACGGCTGACCTTATCGGTTCACTGCTGTCCCTCAAGGTGCTCATCGGCGAAGGCATCAAGAACACAGCCAAGCAGAAACTGACTGATGTGATGACAGCCCGCTATATATGGGACACCAATGACGGCAAGGGCGACGCCTTCCTGTTCTATCGTCCCGCTACTCTCGGTCTCAAGACCCCGAGTGCTGGCGGCCAGTTCAGGGTCAAGCAGTCGAATGGTTCCGGGCGGCTTATCCGTAATTACTACGAAGCCAACAAAGACCAATGGGTGTACGAGGTTCGTGAGGACACGGATATCCTGGCGATGGGAACAGACCTGGGCTATCACTGGAAAGACACGATCTTAACCTGATAGAAAACCTTAATGAATGGAGACGGTGATTTGTGGCTTATTGTTCTCAGAGCGATATTGAGTTAAGATTACCGTCTACTATTTTAGCTCAATTAACAGACGACACGGCGGGGATGACAATCTCCGCTAATGCCGTTGATCGTGCCATCCTGGACGCTGACGCAGCCATTGAGAGCTTTGCCAGGGGCAAGCACGATTTACCATTCAGTCCTGTTCCCGAGAATGTAAGGCGCTGGTCGGTCATTCTTTCCATCCTGAATCTATACGCTCGCCGCGTAGACCTGATAATGCCCGATTCTTTACGGGCACAGGTTGATCTTGTGATGACCGAGTTAAAGGCGTTACGGGACAACAAGATATTAATTGATGATGCCAATTCGGTGGCAAATACAGCGGGGTTTTTTAAGACCAATAAAACCAGTGATTCAAAGGTATTTTGGACAAGCGACACGGATAAAAACGGGCGTTTGGACAGGTTTTGGGGACCGAATGACGGCCTTGATTACGGGGATATTGCATGAATATTGAAGTAATCGAGGACGATATAATCCAGAAGCTGACGACTGACATCGGCCTGGCAACGGCTGAGATAAGGTCTTTTCCGGATAATCCCACCGAGTACACACTGACCCATCCAGGCGGCGCTATCCTGGTGCGATATGACCAAAGCATTTTTCCCGACCCGGAACCAAATAGAAAATCATTCTTGGTGCAGGAGGAAGTGAGACACCAGTGGATTATAACGGTGATGCAGAAAAACTTAAAGCTCAAAGACGCGCACCAGGGAGTTTATGGGTTAGTTGAATCCGTGCGGGCCAGCCTGTCGGGATATACAATCACTTCGCAGCCTGATTTCTCCATTCTATGGCCTACGGGGATAAGATTTGTTTCTGAGAACAACGGGCAATGGGTATATCAGATAAGTTTTGCTCACACGGCCCCTGAGACTGAATAATGGCGATTTATACCGACATCATTAACCAGCTGGCTACGGCTATTGATGGCATGACCATTGCAGGCGGTTATAATTATAACTACGGGCCAGCAGATGAATTTGATCCTGCCTCCCGTACCTATCCCCAGGTATTTATCCGCTTTCCCGAAGAAGTGGGCCGGGAAGTGGAGGGGGAAGTGGTTAATTCCTATACCGCAGATTCAGAGGTTGAGTTCGAGGTTGTAATTGATGATACTGAAACCTATCCCGATACAATGATGGACAAGGTAGTGGAGGATTTCAAAAGGCTTTTGGAGGCTGACCATGATACGCTGCAAACTAAGGGGATGGTTGTGGCTGATTATATAGACAACGTACGGGAATATACTAACGTCCGGGAACGGCCTGGAAAGGTGACAATTACATTTAATATCAACTACAGAGTTTTGAGAACAAATCCGAGTGTAACTTAAAAGGAGCGATAAAATGACTACTGCAAACCCGCTTTTAAGCAGAAAACAACAGGTATTAGGACGGTGTGAGAGCACGCAGGGAACGGCTGAGACGCTGGCCGCAAATGACGGCATTGCCAGGATAATAGTGGGGGCTGCCGCAGAATACAATGCGCCCAGGGAAAAACGGGATTTGGCGAGAGCCAGTTTGACGCCTATCGGGAACCTTGAAAGCACGAAGGCCATAAATGTGAGTTTTCGAAGCGAGATAAATACTCCTGACACGTTTTCAAAGCTGGCAAACCTAGATGTGGATACCATAGACTGGCAGTCGGGTAATATCGTCCGCTACGCATTTAACGGCAGCCCTGATTTATCGGAAATAAACGATGGGGAATATCTGACCGTCAATTACGCCACCAACAGCCAGAATAATGGGACATTCAAAATCCACGATGTGAATGACGGTTCTGATTATATAGATGTGATTAACCGTGATATCACAGATGACACCTATGACGAGGCAACGGACTCGCCTGCGGTTGCGGATGTTCAGTATAATCTTGATTACGGATGGGCCTTTGAAGCCTGCTCAAATAAATTATTGGGAGTTTCCAGGATACCGATAGGGGCTATCACTGTTTCATCATTCCAGAGAAATGAAACTATTACGGGCGGGGTTACCGGTGCCACGGGAAGGGTTTTAAAAGCAGAAGTGAATGGCGCTGCATATCTTTATTTCGAGCCCACTTCCGTGACAAAGTTCAACGGTTCGGAGGAAGTGACTGGCGGCACTTCTGGCGCAAAAGCCACCATGTCGGCCAGCCCGTCCGTCCACGGTTATCATATAAAGCCAGTGAGCAGCAACCAGGAGATGGCCACGGTAGCCCTGCAGTATGACGGCTATCAGTTTGAGGCCCGATCCGCAATGGGCAACTGGACGCTTGAAAGCCAGGCCAATCGTGCAGGGTTTTTTGATTTCGCCTTCCAGGGGCCGAGGGAAAGTAACGGTGATGTGGCGATGACATCCATTACCAGGGATAACGAAGACCCGCCAATCCTCAAAAACGCAGAGCTTACCCTGGGCGGCAGTTTTACGCCTGTTTTTAAGAATTTCGCTATGGACTGCGGCAATGAGGTCATCCTGCGGGAGAATGGAAATGCAAGCGGTGATACGGGATACGAGACGGCTAGGGTAACAGCCAGGGAATCAAAGGTAACGATCAACCTGGAGCATGAACTGGCTGCCACCTATGATTTCTTCGGCACGCTGGATGCGGGCACAAAAACCAGCCTGAGCTTGCACTGGGGCAGCACGGTTGGAAAGCAGTGTTATCTTTTCGCTGATGAGCTCGAATTTGACGCCCTGCCCATCGAAGACCAGGACGGCATTGTGGGCCTGGCCCTGTCTGCCGTTTGCACTGGTGACCTGGGCAACACCGGGGACGATGACGACTGGGAACTACTTTTTATCTGATCTGCCATCACACTTCCTTTTCAGACAGGAGAGCCCGGGCAACCGGGCTTTTTCTGTTTATAGGCTTTTTTAGGCTAATTTAGGCATATTTTTTTTCACTTTTTTTTAAAAAAGACTTGACATTGTAGTGTTATTGTGGTATATTATATATAACAACTTAACGAAAGGGAAAAAATGACACACATTATAGACACAGACACAATCGAGGCGGTTGACACGATTATAGACTTGCTTGGCCAGGGCTTCTCCCTAACCGATATTCGGGCTTTTGCTGATGATGGCGAAGCCCTTGAAAAAGAAGGGATTACTTCCCAGTCTCTTGCTGAGGAGCTTTTCATCTTGGCCAGTGACAGCCAGCTCCTTGAGACTGTCCTCCAAGATAAGGCCCTGCTGGATGAGATGATACGCCGGCATGGGGAAGATGCGGTATATAGTGCCATAGATGCCTATTAGCCGGCAAGTCCACTGATGAGCGCCGGCCGAAACGCCCACCCGGGCGTCTGGACTTAACGAAAGGAAAAAAATGAAAAAATTGACCACTAAAATTGAGACCACTAACACGGTATACGGGTGCTTGGAACAGGGCGGGGTAAGCGGGCGCGTTGTGTCTTACGATGCATCCCTTATATCAGACATAATGGAGTGCACGCCGGAAGAGGCTTCTGAGATGGACGGGGAGGAAATGGTTCCCGGACTTGATGGAATAAATTTGTGGCAATATCTTAATCACCACAACCCACCTTGCCACGTGATTCGGAAGGGACATATAATACAATAATAAACCCGGGCCTCCGGGTCCATAAAAAAGAAAGGAAAAAAAATGAAAATAGCACACGATTTAACTGACGGCGAGACCCTGGAAAGCGTTTCCAAGGTCCGCTCCATACGGCTTACAGATGAGGTATGGGATTTGACAAAACGCCTGGGAAATTTAAGCCGTCCAAAGCTCCACAGGGGCCAGGTGATAGAAACGGCAATCCTGAAACTCTGCGGAAAATAACCGCTAATCAAAAAAAATTAGCCCGGGCGACCGGGCTTTTTGTATTTTATGCTGCAAACATAACCAGAAAAGGAGGAATATGGCACAGGGAATCACACCAGGAGACACATTTGAATATATTTGCCGGGAGGACCGGGATTTGCCCCAGGATGAGCAAACGGTCTTTGTCTGCGGACATTTAACAGTAGAGCAGGACGAGGACATTGAAAATCGCTTGGGAGCTCTTACCGATGACGGCTATCAGGTGGCAATGGGATCGATATCCCTTCTGGCGCTGCATTACGGGCTCAAATCGGTAAAAAACATTGACGGCAAGGGAGCCGATTTGAACCTGGAGCGTGATGAGACGAAAAAACTATTAAAGGGCGGTCTGCGGCCCTGGAAAACAAAACAGGGGGAAGGGCTTTCCCTCATAAAAAAATCCGCCAGGAATGAGGTGGCGCAGGCGATACGGGCAGGCGGCAACCTGAGTGAGGAAGAACTAAAAAACTTGTAATCCTGTCATCCGTCTTTGCGGGTATAGTTGACCCGTACAGTGATAGATGGCAGGCGCTTTGTATCAAATGCCAGGGGGAGGGTTGCGGCTGGTGCGGTGGCCGCGGATATAAGGAGAAGCGTGTCCGCGCCATCGACCAGCTAAGCGAGCCAGGCACACGGCTTTTCAGCGGCTATAAATGGCTTAAAAACTATAATTTGTTGCCAATCTCTAAGGGATTGTCAAAACAAAGCATAAAATTTGTGCGAATGGTGGAATATTGCGATATTGTAATTGCCAAATTGCAAAAAATTGGTAATAATATAAAAGGGGATGAATCCGCAAACGCCCAAAAATTGCTTAAACTGATGGACAAAAAACATGGCCGCAAATGAGAGAACTGTAAAAGTCGGTATTGGTTTCAGGGATGGTGTTACCAAGGCATATCGCCGCGTTAAAAATGCCATCGGCAGGGATAACCGGGAAATCAGGAAATCAATGAACCTGGCGCAGGAGGCCAGTAAGAAATTATCCAATAGTTTAAAAAGCGTAGGGGCGGCAGTGGTGGGGTTTTTTGCTTTCCGTAAGGTAAACAGCCTCCTTAAGGAATCAATCGCCTTATTTGATACTCAGGCGAAGGCTGAGGCGCAATTGGCTAATGCCCTGGGCTATACGTCAGATAAACTTATCCAGCAGGCAAAAGACCTGCAGAAGCTTACCGAGTACGGAGACGAGGCCACCATCCGGGCCCAGGCATTAATCGGCGCATTTGTCAAAGAGGAAGATCAGATTGCCAGGGTGATCCCGCTTGTGCAGGATTTGGCAGCAGCCAAAGGCATGGATTTGGCGGGAGCCGCCGACCTGGTTTCAAAGACCCTGGGCAGTTCCACAAACGCCCTTTCTCGGTATGGCATACAGGTAGAGGGGGCGGTCGGCAGTACGGAGCGCCTGGAAAGCCTTACCAAGGGGCTGGATTATGCTTTCGGCGGCACTGCCAGAACGTTGGCTGAGGTAGGGGCAGGGCCCTTAAATCAATTACAAAACCGGTTAGGTGACATAAAAGAATTACTAGGAAAGGCTTTCGTTCCACTTGTAATAAAAACGACAACAGAATTAGAGGCTTTTTTTACGGCTGGTGAAAAAGGGGATAAGCTCGAAGAAAGGTTCAGAAAATTAGCCATTTCTGCGGAAATAGTGGTGGGCGCCTTCAAAGACACATTCAACACCATAAGCGGGTTTTTCAAAATGGCCGCCGCTGGAATAATGGGCTGGACGGGAAATATAACCGGCGCTTTTTATTCCATGCTCAATACGGTCAATGAAATAATCAAGGCGCTGCCAGATAGGTTAATTCCCGATGGATGGGCTTTAAGCCTTAAAATAACCGAGGAAAAAATAAAGACCTTTGCAGAACAAAGTAAAAAGGCGAGGGACGATCTTTATAAGGAAGGGATTGCCGATTGGGAAAAGACAGGACAGGCGGCAGAAGCCTGG
>Ga0272441_10002169_pt1 | contig 40434 bp, 29 predicted proteins | sample SSMProp6N_FD_193582 | JGI IMG/M metagenome (GOLD analysis project Ga0272441, IMG submission 193582) | Marine sediment archaeal communities from Little Sippewissett salt marsh, Falmouth, MA, United States - SSM-Prop-6N | ecosystem: Environmental > Aquatic > Marine > Wetlands > Sediment ... | reverse complement strand
CTCGAGGGGGGGGGCGATATGGTAACGAACGGGAAGATCGGGTTCGACAACGAGCAGTATCTGAAGGAACAGGCCGCGCACATTGTGGAGCGGGCCGCGCAGTTCGGGAACAAGCTGTACCTGGAATTCGGGGGCAAGCTCGTGTTCGACTATCACGCGGCGCGTATTCTGCCGGGCTTCGACCCGAACGTGAAGATGCGGCTGCTCCAGAAGCTGAAGGACCGGGCCGACATCCTGCTGTGCATTTATGCCGGCGACATCGAGCGCAAGAAGGTGCGCGCCGATTTCGGGATCACCTACGACGCGGACGCGCTGAAGCTGATTGACGACCTGCGCGGCTGGGGGATCGACGTCGCCGCGGTCATCATCACGCGCTACGAGGATCAGCCGGCGGCCAACCAGTTCATCAATCGGCTGGAACGGCGCGACGTGACGGTCTACAAGCATCGTCCGACCAACGGCTACCCGACGGACGTGAACCGTATCGTCAGCGACGAGGGCTATGGCGCGAACCCCTACATCGAGACCGAGAAGCCGATCGTCGTGGTTACCGGGCCCGGTCCGGGCAGCGGCAAGATGGCAACGTGTCTGTCGCAGTGCTATCACGAGCACCGCGACGGCGCGGCTTCCGGCTATGCGAAGTTCGAGACGTTCCCGATCTGGAACCTGCCGCTCAAACATCCGGTGAACGTCGCCTACGAGGCGGCGACCGCCGACATCGCCGACTACAACCTGATCGATCCGTTCCATCTCGAAGCCTGCGGCGAGACGGCGATCAACTACAACCGCGACGTCGAGATCTTCCCGGTCATGCGCCGGATCCTCGAGCGGATCATGGGCGAAGAGGCCGCGTACCGCTCGCCGACCGAGATGGGCGTGAACCGGGCCGGCTTCGCGATCACCGACGACGCGCTCGTGCGCGAGGCCGCTACGCAAGAGGTGATCCGCCGCTATTTCCGCTACGCCTGCGAGTACGCGATGGGCTTCGCCGACAAGGATACCGTGCACCGCGCCGAGGTGCTGATGGAAGCGCTGAACGTTAAGCCCGGAGATCGGTCCACCGTTGCACCCGCCTCCGCCTCCGCCGAGCGGGCCCAACAGAAAGGCAAGGGCAACGAGGGCGTCTATTGCGGGGCCGCGATCGAGCTGCACGGCGGTGCGATCGTGACGGGCGAGAACTCGCCGCTCATGCATGCGGCCTCGAGCCTCGTGCTCAACGCCGTCAAGGAGCTCGGCGGGATCCCGGACAACATCCACCTGCTCGCGCCGAACACGATCGAGTCGATCACGGATCTCAAGAAGGAAGTGCTGAACGCGAAGAGTGCCAGCCTCAATCTCGAGGAGACCCTGATCGCGCTGAGCATCAGCGCCACAACCAACCCGACGGCGCAGCTCGGCATGGAGAAGTTGAAGGAGTTGAAAGGCTGCGAGATGCACATGACGCACATCCCGACGCCCGGCGACGAGGCCGGCCTGCGCCGGCTCGGCGTGAATGTGACGAGCGCGCCGAGCTTCTCGAGCAAGAACCTGTTTATCACATAGGAGTCAACAGCCATGAACCCGATCTCAATTGTGCCATGCCTGGACATGAAAGAGGGGCGCGTCGTCAAGGGCGTGCATTTCGTCGAGTTGCGCGATGCCGCCGATCCCGTGGAGGCGGCCCGCGCCTATTCGGAAGGCGGCGCGGACGAACTCGCTTTCCTCGACATCACCGCGACCGTCGAGAAGCGGCGGACCATGTTCGACGTGCTTGCCAAGGTTGCCGAGGTCTGCGACGTACCGCTGACGGTCGGGGGCGGGATCAAATCCTGCGAGGACATCGAGCAGGCGCTCACGTCCGGGGCAACCTGCGTCTCGATTTCCAGCGCGGCCTTTCGCGAGCCGGACATGGTCAAGGAGGCGGTCCAGACCTTTGGCGCCGAGAAAGTCGTGATCGCGATCGATGCGGACGTGAACGAGGCGTGCGCGTCCAAGCGCGAGGTCTATATCGACGGCGGCCGCACGGCGACCGGTAAGGACGCCGTCGCGTTCGCACGAGAGATGGCCGAGCTCGGGGTCGGCCGGATCCTGCCGACCAGCAAGGCGGCCGACGGCACCAAGCAAGGATTCGATCTCGTGCTTACGCGCGCGATCGCCGACGCGACCGGCCTGCCCGTCATCGCCAGCGGCGGGGCCGGCACGCTGGAGCATTTCCATCAGGTCGTCGTGGAAGGCCACGCCCAGGCCGTGCTCGGCGCCTCCGTCTTCCATTTCGGGATCCTCACGATCCAGCAAGTGAAGGAATACCTGCGCGATCGGGATATCCCGGTCCATCTGGAGAACAACAGCACGCCGCGCCGCGCCATCGCGGAAGGGCGCGGCAGCGATCACACGCTGCCGCGGCGGTGAGCGCGAAAGGAAATCGAGACGCAGTCTGGAACGTACTCTCGAACGGCGCCCGAAGGGCGCAACGGCAAGACGCCGCACACGGTCTCGGGGCTTCGTTCCAGATTATGTTCCAGATGACGTTTGGAAGTCTGAAGAGAAACCGAGCGAGAAGGAGAGAGAGCCCATGCCGAAACATGCCGATATCGACAAAGTCATGATTATCGGGTCCGGGCCGATCGTGATCGGACAAGCCTGCGAATTCGATTATTCCGGGACCCAGGCCTGCAAGGCGCTGCGCGGGCTCGGCTACAAGATCGTGCTGGTCAATTCGAACCCCGCAACCATCATGACCGATCCCGGCATGGCGGACGCGACCTATATCGAGCCGCTCACGATCGAGGCGATGACCGAGATCATCGAAGCAGAGAAGCCCGATGCGCTGCTCCCGAATCTCGGTGGGCAGACCGGGCTGAATCTTTCTTCCGAACTGGCGCGCGCCGGCGTGCTCGAGAAGCACGGCGTCAAGGTGATTGGTGTACAGGTCGACGCGATCAAGCGTGGCGAGGACCGACAGGCGTTCAAGGACCAGATGGACAAGCTCGGCATCGAAATGCCGCGCAGCGAAATCGCGGAGAGCCTGGAAGAGGCCGAGCGGCATCTCGAAAAGATCGGGCTGCCTTGCGTGATCCGGCCCGCGTACACCATGGGCGGGACCGGCGGCGGGTTCGTCTACAATATGGAAGAGTTCAAGATCGTCGCCGAGCGTGGCCTGCGCGCGAGCATGGTCGGGCAGATCCTGGTGGAAGAGTCCGTGATGGGCTGGGAAGAGCTCGAGCTCGAAGTCGTGCGCGACAGCAAGAACCAAATGATCACCGTCTGCTTCATCGAAAACGTCGACGCAATGGGCGTGCATACCGGCGACAGCTACTGCACCGCGCCGATGCTCACGATCGACCAGGCGACGCAGGACCGCCTGCAGAAGTACTCCTACGACATCGTCCAGGCCATCGAAGTCATCGGCGGCACGAACGTGCAGTTCGCGCATGACCCGAAGACCGGCCGCATCGTGGTCATCGAGATCAACCCGCGCACGTCGCGCTCCTCCGCGCTCGCTTCGAAGGCGACCGGGTTCCCGATCGCCTACGTCTCTTCGTTGCTCGCCGGCGGGCTGACCATGGACGAGATCCCGTACTGGCGCGACGGCACGCTCGAGAAATACACGCCGTCGGGCGACTACGTGGTCGTCAAGTTCTCGCGCTGGGCGTTCGAGAAGTTCGAGGGGCTCGAGGACAAGCTCGGCACCCAGATGCGGGCGGTCGGCGAGGTCATGAGCCTGGGCAAGAACTACAAGGAAGCCTTCCAGAAGGCGATCCGCTCCCGGGAAGACGGCCGGTACGGGCTCGGCTTCGCCAAGGACTACAACAGCAAGTCGTTGGAGGACCTGATGGGGTTGCTGGCGGAGCCTTCGAGCGAGCGCCAGTTCATCATGTACGAGGCCCTGCGCAAGGGCATCGACATCGACAAGCTGCACGAGACGACCTACATCAAGAAGTGGTTCATCGAGCAGATGAAAGAGCTGGTCACGCTCGAAGAGGAAATCCTCAAGCACAAGGGCGGCGCCGTGCCGAACGACCTGCTGGTGCAGGCCAAGAAGGACGGGTTCGCCGACCAGTACCTCGCGAAACTGCTCGGGATCGGCGAGACCGACGTGCGCGAACAGCGCAAAAAGCTCGGTGTGACCGAAGGCTGGCATGCCGTGCCGGTCAGCGGCGTCGAGAACGCCGCCTACTATTACTCCACCTACAACGCCGAGGACGCGACCGATGTCTCGCCGAACAGGAAGATTATGGTGCTCGGCGGCGGGCCGAACCGGATCGGGCAGGGCATCGAGTTCGATTACTGCTGCGTGCATGCCGCCTTCGCGCTGCGCGACGAGGGGCTCGAGTCGATCATGGTCAACTGCAATCCCGAAACCGTATCGACCGACTTCGACACCTCGAACAAGCTCTATTTCGAGCCGCTCACCGTCGAGGATGTGCTCAGCATCTACGAGAAGGAGCAGCCCGAAGGGATCATCTGCCAGTTCGGCGGGCAGACCCCGCTGAACATCGCCGCGGAGCTCGAGGCGGCCGGCGCAAAGATCATCGGGACCAGCCCCGACACGATCGGGCTGGCCGAGGACCGGGACCGGTTCCGGCAGCGCATGGAGAAGCTCGGCATCCCGCAGCCCGAAAGCGGCATGGCCAGCACGCTCGAGGAGGCGATGGACGTGGCGGCACGCATCGGCTACCCGCTCATGGTTCGGCCCTCGTTCGTGTTGGGCGGGCGTGCCATGGAAGTCGTGCACGACGAGGAGATGCTCAGACATTACGTGCAGGCCGCGGTCGATGTCGCGCCGGAACGCCCGATCCTGATCGACAAGTTCCTCGATAACGCGATCGAGGCCGAAGCGGACGCGATCGCGGACGGGGCCGACGCGTTCGTGCCGGCCGTGATGGAGCATATCGAGCTGGCCGGCGTGCACTCGGGCGATTCCGCCTGCGTCATCCCGCCGACCACGATTCCGGAGAAGCACATCAAGACGATCCAGGAGTACACCCGCAAGATCGCGGTCGAACTGCACGTGGTCGGACTCATGAACATCCAGTACGCGATCTGCAACGACATCGTCTACATCCTTGAGGCGAACCCGCGCGCGTCGCGCACCGTGCCGCTCGTGTCGAAAGTCTGCGGCCTGTCCATGGCGCGGATCGCCACGCAGCTGATGCTCGGCAAGAAACTTGCGGAGCTGGACCTGCAGCACAAGACGATCCCGCATTACGGTGTGAAGGAATCGGTCTTCCCGTTCTACTTCTATCCCGAAGTCGATCCGGTGCTCGGCCCCGAGATGCGGTCGACCGGCGAGGTGCTCGGCATGGCCGACTCGTTCGGGCTCGCCTTCTACAAGGCGCAGGACGCGGCACAGGGCCGGCTCCCGCTGGACGGTACCGTGCTGATGACCATAGCGGACAAGGACAAGGATGCGTCCGTCGAGGTGGCGCGCCAGTTCGTGGAGCTCGGGTTTGCGCTCAAGACCACGCTTGGTACGCAGGCCTTCCTGGCGGAGCGGGGGATCGAGTCCGAGCGCATTTTCAAGATGCGCGAGAAGCGCCCGCACATCGCCGACGCGATCATGGACGGCCAGATCCAGCTCGTGGTCAACACGCCGCGCGGCAAGGCGAGCAAGGCCGACGACTCCTACATCCGCAAGGCCGCGATCCGGTACAAGGTGCCGTACATCACCACGATGGCCGCCGCCGCCGCAACCGCGAAGGGCATCGCCGCCTCGCGCAACGGCAAGGCCGGCGTCCGCTCGCTGCAGTCCTATCATGCGGCGATCGGCTGAGGAACGGCCCGGTCCCGGCGGCGTCCCGGGTTGTTCGGATCGTCCCGGCGATCCGCCCGGCTCGGTGCTGCCGCACCAGTTGCCGGGATCGTCCCGATTCCCCCTCAGATCGGCGGCAACGACCACGTCTCGTCGTTGTGCGAGAAAGCGTTTGACACAACGCCGTGTCCTTACCACAATGTAAGGAGAATTGCGGAAGCAAGGAGAGCGTGCTATGGTTACGGCGACCGTCACAAGCAAGGGACAGATCACGATTCCGAAGTCGGTTCGGAGCCGCCTTCATCTGCACGCCGGAGACCGGGTGGCCTTTGTGTTGCACGGAGAAAGCGAAGCGGTCCTCAAGCCCGTGACGAAATCGGTCGACGAGGTCTACGGCAAACTGCACCGACCAGACGTTGCCAGCCGTTCCGTGAAGGAAATGAACGCGGCGATCCGATCGCGCCTGCGAAAGAGTCGCTCATGATCGCGTTGGACACGAATGTGATTGTCCGCTTCCTCGTTCGGGATGACGAGAAGCAGGCTGCCCTCGTCTACGCGCGCTTCAAGAAGGCGGAAGCGAGTCGTGAGCGCTTGTTTGTCCCGCTTCTGGTCGTTCTTGAACTCATCTGGGTGCTCGACAGCGCGTACGACATGTCCCGGGAGAAGATCCTCGGCTCAATCGCGGACTTGAGACAGATGCCGATCCTGGAGTTTGAGTCCGACGGCGTGCTGGAGCACCTGCTCTCATCGGCCAAGGGGCAGAAGGCCGATCTTGCCGATCTGCTCATCGCTCACGCGGCGGAAGCTGCCGGATGCGAGGCGGCGCTCACCTTCGACAAGAAGGCGTCGCGGTTCGCCTTCTTCCGCATTTTGAAGGCCGATTCTTTTCCCGTTCGAAAGCGCTTGACCCCCTGCGAAGCGCGCGAGTATAGGTAGCCGAACCGTTGCGTGCACGAGCAGTGAAGGAGGGATCACTTTGGCCAGGAACCGCAGATCCGGGATTGTGTTTACGGTTGTCGGCGCGGGCAGCAGCTACACGCCGATGATTGTCGGGGAGCTGATGCGGCGCGGGGACCGTTTGCCGGTCGAGGAGGTGCGTCTTTACGATATCGACGCGGACCGGCTGGAGGTGGTTGGCGGGTTCTGCCGGCGTTTTGTGGGCGGGGCGCTGCGAGTGCTGACGCGGCGCACGTTGCGCACAGCCTTGGACGGCGCGGATTTCGTGTTGAGCCAGTTCCGGGTCGGCGGCCTGAAAGCGCGGCACCGGGACATCAAGCTCGGGCTCAAGTACGGGCTGATCGGGCAGGAGACGACAGGGGTCGGCGGTTTCGCGAAGGCGTTGCGCACCATTCCGGCCACGCTCGAAGTGTGTCGCGCGATGCGGCGGCATGCGGCGAAAGGCGCGTGGTTCGTGAATTTCACGAATCCGTCGGGTATCGTGACGGAGACGATCCTGAAACACGGCGGCGTGCGTTGTGTCGGGCTGTGCAACGGGCCGCTCGGCGTCGTGAACCGCGTCGCGAAGGCGCTCAAACGCAAGCCGAACGCCGTGCAAGTCGACTACGTGGGCGCGAACCATCTGGGCTGGGTGCGCAGTGTGCGGGTGAACGGACGGGACCGAACGGCGGCGGTCCGGCGCGCGGCCGTGCAGGACCGGCTCAAGAACATTCCGGAAGTGAAGCTGGACCCCGTCTTCGAGCGGGTCCTTGGCCTTCCGCACACCGGCTATCTCAAGTACTATTACTATACTGAGGGCATGCTGGAGGTGATCCGGAACCGCAAGCAGACGCGAGCGCAGCAGGCGCTCGCGATCGAACGCGTGCTGTTCCGCAAATACGCCGACGAGCGGACCACGACAATCCCGAAAGAACTGCGCAAGCGGGGCGGCGGCGGCTACAACCTGGTCGCGGCCGACGTGATCGAGTCGCTGGTCAACGACCTGCACGGCGTGCATGTCGTGAATGTCCGGAACAACGACACGATCCCCGGTGTCGCGCCGGACGCGAGCGTGGAAGTGACCTGCCGGGTCGGGCGCGAAGGGCCCGTGCCCGTCTATCCGGGTCGGCCGCTGCCGACGCATATGCGGGGTCTGCTCCAGGTCGTGAAGGCCTACGAGGAGCTGGCTGTACAGGCGGGGGTCAAGGGCGATCCGGCGGCAGCGTTGCACGCGCTGGTCGTCCATCCGCTTGGGCCCGATGCCGGCAAGGCCGCGGCCCTGTTGCGGGAGCTGCTGCGGATCAACCGTTCGTACCTGCCCCAGTTCAAGCCGGACAAGGTCAGGAGTTTCTTCCGGAGATGAGCGCGCCGTTCGTGCTGGGAGTCGACGGGGGCGGGACCAAGACCGAATGCGCGCTGGCGCCGGCCGGGAATCCGGACACGGAGCTCGCCCGGGTCCGCGGTGAGCGGTCCAACCATGAAACGATCGGCTATCCCCGCGCGGCGGAGACCGTGCACGGGCTCGTCACCGAGCTGTTGGACAAGGCGGGCACGAGCACGGCCGAGATCGCCGGCGCCTGCTTCGCGATGGCCGGCATGGACCTGCCGCCGGACCGCGAGCATATCCGCGAACATATTGTCACGCCGCTCGGGCTGTCTTGTCCGGTCCGGATCTGCAACGACGCGTTCGCCGGGTTTCGCGGCGGCTCGCCGCGCGGGGTCGGGCTCTGCGTCAGTCTCGGGACCGGTATCACGTTCTGCGGCAGCAACGGCCGGGGCGCCGACGCGCAATTCGAACAGCCGAAACCGGAGAAGCTGCCGCTACGGATTCTGCGTGCGCTCTATGCCGAGTATCAGGGCGTCGGTCCGGCGTGCGGGTTCCGGAACGCCTATCTCGAGGCGCTCGGCATCGCGAGCCTTGAGGAACTGCTCTACGCGCGCTACGCCGGGAACCGGCCGTATGCGAAGGGGATCCCCGACCATCGCCACAAGCGGGCCGCACAGGTCCTGTTCGACCCCGCGTTCCACGAAGAGCCGGTGCTCTGCGGGATCCTGCGCGGGTACGGCGCCGAGATCGCCGCGATCCTGGTCGGGCTCGCCCGCAAGCTCGGGCTGGGGCAGCAGGAGTTCGACCTCGTGCTGTCCGGCAGCGTGCTGACCAAGGGCCGGCACCCGGCCCTGAACGGCACGATCGTCGAGACGGTCCGCGCCGCGTTTGCCGGGTGTGCCCCCGTCCTCGTCGACGCGCCGCCCGTGCGCGGCGCGCTCCGCATCGCGGCCGAGCTCGCGGCGGATGGCGCCTAGCGCAGTAGATCGGCGCGCTTGAAGAGTACAGCGCGGAGACGCCGAGGCGGTGAATCGCCGTTCCCCTCTCCCTTGCGCCGGCGGTGGGTGCGGACTAGAATCCTGGGCGTATGAGCAAGAAAGCGTACGAGTACGAGCTGCATCCGCGGCACGATCAGCCAGACTTTCGGGGCTTGAAGTCCTACAAAGGCTACCCGGAGCTGATGCGGCAGCGGTTCGTGTTCCCGCACGACACGTTCACACTGGTCGTGCACCGGATGGTCCACCGGATCTGCGAGAATGTGGATCGTGCGATCGGGCTCGCTACAAACCGGCACGTGCTGCGTTATTGCATCGCGGGCGGCGGCATGCTCGAAGGCCGGAACGGGAAACACGAGCTCAAACCGGGCCGGCTGTTCGTTGCGACGCGCGGCGAGCGCTACGCGAATCCGGCCGGCAGCCTCTGCAACTTCGAGGACTGGCTGCTGGAGTTCAGCATCGAGGACCACGTGCTGGGCGCGCACCGGATCGAGGAGATCGAGACGGTGCACGCGGTGCAGGTCCCGCGGCTCTACCATGATCTGCCCGCCGCCCGACGGCGCCGGTTCGAGCGGCGCCTGTTCCGGCTTGTCGACATCATGGCTGCGCGCCGGCCCGGCTACACGTTCCGGGTGCGTGAGCAGATTCTCGCGATTGTTGCGCTGTCGATCGAGTGGGGCGTGATCCGGCTGCTCAACCTGCGCAAGGAGACGTTTTCCCGGCATTGGCACCATTATCTGTGGGTGCAGAAGGCGAAGCAGTACATGGACAGCAATTTCGCGTGTCCGATCGCACTGCCCGAGATCGGGCGGCATGCCGGTGTGGACCCGGGCTACCTGAACCGGTTGTTCAAAGCCGAGCTCGGGCTCAGCATGAACCAGTATCTGACCGACGTGCGGATTCGGAACGCGAAGAACCTGATGTATGACGGCGTTACGAACGTGACCGAAATCGCGCTCGCCGCCGGGTTCCGGAGCCCGTCCTATTTCTCGACCCGGTTCCGGCGCGCGACCGGCCGGTCGCCCCGGGAGTACATGCAGGGGCTCAAACCTTGACGCGCCTGCCGGAATCGCCCCGCGGCTCGTCTTTTCGTGCCGTGCTTGCGCTGGCACGCGAGCCTGAAGGCGGCACTTGAAGTGCCGCACTCCGAAGGTTTTTCGCCCGTTCAGAACGGGGTCTGCATCGCATTCAGCCACGCGCGCGCGATGATCATGTGCCCGATCAGGAACGGATGCACGCGGTCGCCGGCGATAAAGGTGGGGTGGATGTGTTCGAGCACGGAGTCGAAGGCGGCTTGCGTGTCAACGAGCACGGCATCGTGCCGGGCCGCGAGTTGCGTGACGATCGCGCTGTAGTCGTCCATCATCGCGCGCATCGGCTCGGCTCGGTTCGGCTCGATGTAGTAGGGTGTCATCAGGATCAGGCCGTTCAGGCCGGGCCGCGCGCTCTCGACCAGGCGGTTCAGGGTCTGTTCGTACTCCTCGGCCGGCACGTGTGCCGCTTTCTGTTCAGGCGAGCCGAAGTTACGCCAGACGTCGTTGATCCCGATCATGATCGAGAGCCAGTCGGGGTTCAGGTCCAGCATATCGGTCTGCCACCGCGAATCGAGGTCCCGCACCGTGTTGCCGCTGATCCCTGTGTTCAGCACCCGGATGGCTCGATCCGGACAGGCAGCACTGAGCGCTGCGGCCACCAGGTTCACGTAGCCGTGACCGAGCTTGTCCTTGGTTTGCTCGCCGACCGGCCGGGCGCGGCCGGCATCCGTGATGGAGTCGCCGATGAACAACAGTGTGCTGCCTGCTTCAATCTTCATCCCTGTGTTCTCCCTTCTTCAGACCCACAAAATCGCCGTGCCGCCAATATGCCACATAGCCGTGTGCGCGGCAGAGCTCGGCGAAAGTATAGCTCTGTGTTTCCGACAGCGGCCAGCTCTGTTCGCCCAGCTTGAGCAGCACGACCGGCGTCGCGGGCACGGACATCGACACAAGCAAGGCTTTCTGCCGCTCGTAGCCGAGCACCGGAAACAGACATGCCGATGCTGTAACCGGTGTGTCCTGTGGGATCCGCGCGATGTCCCTGAGCAGCGCGCCGCGCACGCGTGGGATATGCGGCAGCTCGTAGTGGCAGCCGTTCAGCAGAACCAGAAGCACGGCGAGCGCCGCGCCATAGCGTGCGCGGGCAGGCCATGCGACAGCCCCGTCGCGAAGGGCAAGGATGACGCCCGCAAGCATGAACGTCAGAATCGGGATACCGTAGTACAGCTTGAGGCCGGACTGCAGGTGCGAATCGCTCGTCGCGTTCACGAGCCACGGCACAAGAAACAGGGCCCAGTAGCCCTTGCGCGGCCTGAGCAGCGGCACGAATGCGAGAGAGAGCAGGAGAATCAGAACGCCCGGGTTCAAGAGCCGCTTTGCCAGCCGGATCGGGTGCGCCAGAAACCCGACAACGATCTCGGCGGGCCGCGTGCCCCAGGATTGCCAGCGCGAGGTGAACGGATAGACGGCCGTCGACTCGCTGAACAGCGGGATGACGCATTTCACGGCCAGCGCCGTCCATACGATGCCGAGCGCCAGCGTCAGCAGCCCGAGCACGCGCCGCTTGCGGAAGACCGCATAGAACAGGCCGAGCCCGCAGACGTAGAGGCCGATGTCTTCCTTGATCGACAACGTTGCGATGAGGCAGGCGGCATACAGCGGATACCGGCGCCGTTCCCCGCAAAGGATCGTGCTCAGCAGCAGCACCGGCAGCAGGCATTCCATATGAAACAGGTACTCCAGTGTGGAAATCATGACCGCATGGTTCAGGAACAGAATCGCGAGCAGGTTGACCTGCCACCGCTCGAGCCGGCAGCTGCCTTTCAGCAGCGCGCGAAAAGGGAAGATCGCGCTCCACAGCAGGACCGGCTGCAGCAGGACCAGGAACCAGGCGCTGTTGAACAGGCGGTGCGGCAGGGCGAGCACGAGCAGGATCGGCGAGAAATGCTCGGAGAAAAACGAGCGGCCCAGCACGGGCGAGAACAGGAGCCGGCCGCGTGTCGTATGATAGAGCGCCTCGTCGAGCATCGAGAAATCGTGGGAGGCCGTCCGGAACGCCAGATGCTGCGTCGCCGCGTCCGCCACGTACAGGACCAGGACGACGGCCGCTGCGCAGCCGAACGCCTTCGGGTCGTTGAGCCAAGCGCGGCATAGCCGGAGCAGCCGGGCGGCCTCAGCGCCGGGCTTGCTGCCGGCCATCGCATAGAGCAGCAGGCATGCGCAGGCCGCCAGGAAGACATCACGGGTCCGGGCAAGGTTGACGGGCCCGGTATTCAGCACGTTCGCGAACGCGAGGCAAAACGCGAGCCCGGCGAGGGCCAGGCCGGCCAATCCGAGCATCCGCAAGGCCTTACGCAGGCCGTGCAGCATTCCGTAGCCCTCCTGGTTCGGCGTGCCGTCCGGGTCCACGCGTTTGCTGCGGGCTCAGGCAAGTGCCGCAGCCATTCCCGGCTGCCGCCGTTGCGCAGCCGGTCCGTATTGCATTTCGCCGGAACCGTTCGCGGAATCAACCGAATTCGTCGGGCTCGGGTTCCGCGCCGAGCAGCAGTAACTCATCCAAGTCGTTGAATTTCTCCAGGACCGGCGCGACAAAGGTCCGTTTCCCGGCCGGCGCCGGCACAGCCCGCGCGGCGTCTGCCGCGGCGCCCATCTTCGAGTGTGTCACGATGATCGCTTCCTGCTCGAGCTGCCCGACGAACTGGCGGACCGCGCCCTCGATCTGTTCGGGCGTCCCGTCATAGAGCCGGCGAATGCCGGCGACACTCTCGTCCAGCGATGCGCCGTTTCGGATCAAGCGCCAGACATCGGCGCCGACCTTGTCGAAGCTGTAGTAGCTGCCGCTGTCCAGGTTGATGATCAGCACCAACTCGTCGTCCAGCGATTCATGCACGATCCTGGGCGTATTGACCCGAAACCGTCTGCTCCGATTCATCAGATACCTCCTTGCACGACCCCAGTCGCAGGAGCCACCCCCACACCGGCCGGGCGCACGTGCCGCCCGAACAGCCACACGGAAGGATAGCCGGGATTCGGAGGGAAGGGAAGGAAGAAATGGGGATGCGCGCGGAGCGGATATCGCGGCCCCGAAAGGGCGTCGGGCGCGTGGCTTCCGTCGACAGATCGGCCCATTTTTCCGGCGCCCCTGCCGCCGTTCTCAGTTGCGAGTTCTCTGACAGACTTCTAGGGTGTGTACGTGACGCCGAGCCGGAAGAACCGTTGCGGGGCCGGGTTGGTATCGGTCATATGATCGGGACCGCCGGCGCCGGGCCGCGGGCCTTGACAGGGGGTGTTGGTCCATACCTCCTCGGTCAAGTTGCTGGTGCAATAGAGGGCGTAGAGTCGATTGCTGGAGGAGTCGAACCAGATTTGGATGGGCGAATTGTTGGAGATTCCGGTAATGCAGAAGTAGGAGTTGGCGTTCGTCGGGTCGGTGTCGGCGATCCGTTCGTCGTGTGCGGAGAAGGCATCGCCGTCGACGTCGTTCGTTTCCGCCTCGTCGAAGGTCGCGCCGTTGTTGGTCAGGCCGTAGAGCGCGAGCCACCAGTGCGGCGTCCCGAATTCGGCGAGATTCGCGGTGAAACTTGCCGTGATGTCAGCGTCGGCGCCGACGTTCTGCCACAGCGAGGTGTAGACGGCGCGGTTCGTTGCCGCAGGGTCGGCCACGCCATTGGTGAGCAGTTCAGCGATAGTCCAGTACGGGTCGGCGCTGACCACGAAATTCGTGTCCGCACCGGCATCGACACAGACCAGGCCGCACGGCACCATCGAGCCGTGCGGGCCGGCCTGGGCCGTAATGACGTAACCCTGTTCATAGGTGTAGGCGGCCGGCTTGACCGTTGTCCCATAGGTGAGGGAACAGACCTCAACAGCACCGGTCACCGGACCGGCCACGGCCGCGCCCGCAACGACCACCACCTGGGTTCGGCTCTGGCTGACGATCTGGGCGACCGACGCTCCGCACAGGAACACGTTGGTCACATCCTCGCCGTCACAGAGATTGATACCGGAAATCGTGACGGTGTTCCCGCCCCAAACCGAGCCGGACGCCGGTGCAACCCCGCTGGCGAACGTGCCCTCGAACACGGTGCTGTAGTCCACGTTGCTGTCGTCGTGCCCGCCGATCACGTAGATCCGGTCCCCCAGCGCGGTCACCCCGGGCCATCGGCGGCCACCGGGCAGATCGGGCATACGCGTCCAGGTAGCCGTCGGTGCGGACGGGTCGCAATAATAGGCCTCGGGCGACACCTCATTCGATTTGCCGGTCACGTAGCAGAGCCGACCCCCGACCGTGGCCGCGCCGCCTTCGACCAGCGGTACCGGCATATCGGTGATGCGGCCCCACGCCGGGTTCGCCGCTGTGGGCGCGTATTCGTAGACCTTTGCGCCAAACGACAGGCCGCCCACGGCGTACAGTCGGCCGGCAACCGAAGCGGCTTGAACGCTGTCGCTCGGCTGGGGCAGGTCGGGTACCGAGACCCAGCCTTGTTCCGGGTGCGCGGGATCGTAGCAGTGCACGGCGTCGGTAGACGTCCCCGGCGTGTGCCCGCCAAGCGAATAGAGCTTGCCGAGACATGCGGCCACACCCATGCGCTCCAATTCGTCGGGCAAACTGCTTACGGCCGTCCAGCCGGCGCCCGGCACATCAGGATCGTAGCGCCAGACCAAGTCGCTGTCGCCGACGGTGCGGTTGCCGCCCCCTACCACATAGATGTCCCCCTGCGCCACGGCGGCCCCGAGCCAGGCTCTTGAATCGGGCAGGTTCGTCACGGCCGTCCACCCGGCTTCCGGCATCTGCGGGTCATAGACGAGCACCTCGTCGCGCGCGGGACCGGAATGCGGGTAGTCGGGCCAGTACCAGCCGCCGATTGCATAAACCTTGCCGTCCACCGCGGCGGCGGCCAGCGCACTGCGTGGTGAGGGCAGGTTACTGATGCTGGTCCACCCGACGAAGTCGCCCAGGATATAGCCGGGCGGATTCACCGTGTAGGCCTCGTGAATGCGCACAGTGCCGCCCGCCGCATTCCCGAGCACGATGTCGCCGAGGCCCCAGCCGCCCGAGGCTCCGACCTGGACAACCACTTGGGTTGCGCTCTGGCTCAGGATCGCCGCCTCGGCACCGCAGACGGTCACGTTCGTAACGGCGTATCCGTCGCCCAACGCTGCACCGACAATGGTCAGCGTGTGGCCGCCGGCTTGCGCCCCGCATGACGGCGCCATCACGCAGCCGCGCCCGGACACACTGAAATGGAACGGGCTGTTCGTGGCCTGGCAGACGACCTCGACAACGGCCGTGCGCATACCGGTCGCCGAGGGCTGGAACGCGACCTGGAAGTCCACGCTTTCGAACGGGAGCAGACCGGCCGGCATGCCGCACACCTCGAAATCGGCGGCGCCTGCGCCCAGCAGATTCACGCCGTCCATCACGAGCGCCACCACACTTGCATTGCTGACCGTGAGCGTGTTGGTCCAACTCATGCTGAGCGGCAACCCTTCAAAATCGGTGGCGAGCGGCACGCTCGCCGGTTGCCCCTCGGCCATGCGTGTGCCGCTGGCGCCCAGCACGGCCACGACCGGATTGTCGTAGCGGTAGGCATCGCGCGCGATCGCGGTTCCGTGACCGGCGGATGTCACGACCACGTCGCCAAGCATCACGCCCGGGCTCGCACCGGCCTCGACAACCACCTGCGTCGCGCTCTGACTGACGATGCGGGTGACCGGAATGCCGCAAAGCGTCACGCTTTGGATGTCGGTGCCGGAACCCAGATGCGTGCCCACGATCGTGACAAGATTGCTGCCCCAAAGCGGACCGGTGCCCGGCGTGACGCCGGACCCGAATACGCTGCGATAGACCTGGTCGGATCGGTTTCCGCTCAGGTTCTCGCCGCCGACGATGTACAGGTCGCCTCCTGCTTCCACGACCGCATGGCAAACCAGCGCTGCGGGCAGTTCCCCAATGTGTGTCCATGTCGAATCCGGCGCCGTCGGATCGAGTCTATGAACCCTGTGGGTCACCGATCGGCTTGCCATGACGTAGGCCTTCCCGTGAACGCTCGCGCCCGCAAGCCCAATTCGGTCCGCTGGAAAGTCCGTCAGCTTTTTCCAGCCTGCGCCGGTATTGCGGGCATCGAGCCGATAAACCTTGCGCGTGGCGCCAGAGGTTGCTCGGCCGGCAACCGCATAGATGTATGGGAACCCGGGTACCGTGACGAGAGCATGGCTGTCTTTCGCCATGGGCATGTCCGGGTTCGCCACCCAACCCTGTTCCGGGTGGGCCGGGTCGTACCGGCAGGAGTTCCACTTGGAGATCGTCCACCAGTAGTCGTCCCATGCGCCGCCGCCGCACACATACACGCAGCCCAGGGCCCCGCACGCGGCCAGGTAACCGGCCTTGTAGGTCATGTTGCTGATCGGGGTCCAGCCCGTCTCCGGGTGAGCCGGGTCGTAGACAAACGCGGCGTCGTAGTCGTTCGTCGTGAGCCGGCCGCCCATAGCGTAGATCTTGCCGCCGGCCGCAGCCGCCGCCAGGCCTTTGCGTCGGACGGGCAACGCCGCATTGGTCGTCCAGCCGGCTTCGGGGCTCGCGATATCGAAAACATACACGTTGCTCGACGCGCCGTCGGGGGTGGACCCGGCGATCGCATAGATCTTACCGTCCAACTCAGCAGCGGCAAGTTGGGTGATCTTCTCCGGCAAGGCGGGCATCGTTTCCCACCCTTCCAGGTCACCGTGGATGAAGCCGGGATAGCAATAGGTGTAACTGTCCTGTTTGCGTGTGAGCCCGCGGCTGCTCGAGTACACCACGACAGCGCCGAGCTCCGCCACGTCGGGTATACCCGCGCGCACGACAACCTGCGTTACGCTTTGCTCTACGATCTCGGCGGTCGTCCCGCATAACGTCACGTTCGTAATGTCCGTGCCGTTGCCCAGGTCGACACCCGTGATCGTGACCAGGTTTGAGCCCGCGAACGGACCGGCCGCGGGCGAGACACCGCTGCCGATCGTCGCCACGTAGGCCTCGGCCTTCGCCGAACCGGCGTATCCGCCGACCGCATAGATCCGATCGCCGGCCTGCGCCGTGGCCAGCGATTCGCGGTTCTCGGGCAGGCTCTGCACCGCGCGGCTTCCCAGCGCCGGGCGTACCGGATCGAATTCGTACACGGTGTCCACCGCCGCGCCGCTCGGCGCCTCGCCGCCGAGCGCGTAGATCCGGCCGCCGACCGACGCTGCGCCGAGCCGCCGGCGCGCAGCCGGCAGGTCGGCCACCTGCTGCCAGCCTCGATCCGGATGGCAGGTGTCGTACTCGTGAATGGCGGTGGTCCGCCCGCCGGGCGTCATGCCGCCCAGCGTGTAGAGCCGGCCCTTCACGGTGGTCGCGGCATGTCCGTAGAGTGTGCTCGGCAAGTTGCTGATCGACTGCCAGCCGAGCTGCGGCGTGGCCGGGTCATACACGTAGGCGGTGGCGCGCGCGCCGGCGTCCGCCAAGCCGCCCGTGATGTAGATTGCGTCGTCCACGGTCGCGACGGCCAGCCCGACCATCGCGACCGGCAGGTTGCTGACGGAGGTCCACCCGTCGCCGGGCTGGGCCGGATCGTACGCGAAGACCGTCGCCTGCTTGGCGGCGCCGTCGGTGCCGCCAATCGCGTAGACTTTGCCGGCGCACCATGCGCCGGCAAGGTTCACGCGGGCCGCCGGCAGATTCGTCGCCTGTGTCCAGCCGGTTTCGGGACTGCTCAGATCCAACGTGTACACGGTATCCTGGGCCGTGCCCGCCGCATTCTTGCCGCCGATCGCGTACAGTGTGCCGTCTGCGTTCACAAGCGCCGGCGCTTCGCGCGCCGCCGGCAGGTTGCTGATGCTTGTCCAGCTCTCGAACTCGCCGCGTATGAAGCCGGGATCCATGTACGTGAACCCGGCCGCCTCGCGCGTCTCGCCGCGGGTCGTGGACCGAACGGCGACGTCGACCGTACCCCATGTCTGCGGTTCGGCGGATCGGACCACCAACTGCGTGGCGCTCTGGCTCAGAATCGCGGCGGCCGCCGCGCCGAGCGTCACGTTCGTGACGTCCGAGCCGTCCCCGAGGTTCGTGCCGCGAATCGTCAGCTCGGTGCCGCCCGAAAAGACACCGGTCGACGGCGAGAGCGCCGGCCCGTTCGTGCCGTACCACACGGCCGAGACCGGGACGCCGCCGGTTTCCCCGCCGATCACGTACAGGCTGTATCCAACCGACACCGCGGCGCACCCGCACAGTTCGTACGGCAGATCGCTCAGGGCCCGCTCCCGGAACGGGAACACGGTCGAGTCGTACTCATAGACCCCTTTTGTATCGTTGTCGTTGTCATCTTTGCCGGCCACCGCGTAAAGCCGGCCCTCGATCACGGCAGCGCCCAACAGCGTGCGCGGGCCGTTGAGCGCGGCGAACCCCTCCCAATCGGCGCCCGGATTCTTCGTGTCGTGGCCCTCGACATACATACAGACCCACTCCCCGCCCGCGTCGTAGCGGCCCCCGATCCTGTAGACCCAACCGTCGATCGCCGCCGCCGCGGCTTCCGAATATTCGGTCCAGAGATCCGTGCTCAGGTACCAGCCGTTCGTCGTGGACGGGTCACAGACATACAATGTGTCTTTCTTGCCCGCATCGTAGCCGCCGATCGCGTAGAGCTTGCCGTTCGCCGAACAGCCGCCCAGCAACGAACGGGGTTCCGGCAGCTTGTTGAACAGCTGCCAGCCGAGCCCGGGATCCGCCGTGTCATAGACGTACACCGCCCGGCGCGACGCGGTACCGTCCGAGCCGCCCATCGTGTAGATCTTCCCGTCCAACACCGCCGCGGCCAGTTCCATGCGGGGCGCCACAATCGCGCCCGCCACCTGCCAACCGTCACCCGGGTTCGCCGGGTCAAAAACATAAGCGTTGGTGGTCACGACCGGCGACATCCCGTCGAGCGTCTTGCCGCCAACCACGTAGAGCTTGCCGCCCGCTTCGACCGCCGCGTGCCGCGTCAACGGGACCGGCAGCGCCGGCGCCGCCGTCCAGCCGTCGAGCACGCCGTGAATGTGGCCCGGCGCATGGTAGCGGTACGCGTTCGTCTTCAAGGTCAGCCCGAGGCTGCCCGACATGACCGCGACCGATCCCGTTCGGCACGAAATCGCCGCACCCGCCCATACCACCACGTTCGTCGACGTCTGACTCACGATCCCGGCCGCCGCGCTGCACAGCGTCGCGTTCGTGATGTCCGTGCCGTTGCCCAGGCCCGTGCCGTAAATGGTTACCGTATCCCCGCCCGCAAACGGGCCTTCCGCCGGAACCACGCCCGTGATCGTGCCCGCGCCCGCCGCACCCGCCGCCAACCATGCGGCTGCCAGTACAAAACACGCTGTCGTCCTTGCTGAATGTCGACCCCTGTTCATTTTCTGCCTCCGCTTCTTCCTCCAGAAACTGCAGCCGGCGGTTGGAGCTGTGCCAGCATCACATGCACAAGATGATCCGCGGCCGAACTGAGAAAGGCGCGGTCGTAACGGTGTCTGTCTGCCCTGCGAAGAATCGGCGTTCGCGCCGAGGAATAGAAGGAAATCTGCGCCCAGAGCGAAACGTACCAGAACAGATAACGCCCGGGCGTCAAGTCCGGCTGAATGACGCGGAGCGCCTCAAAAAACCAGACCCGTGAATAGCCCAGCCCTTCCTGCAGCGCCGCCAAGCTCTCGGGCCGATCCTCCACCATCGCACGCGAAAGAATCTCGCTGTACCATACATTGCGACCCGACAACGGATGCGTAGCCGTGAAACACGCGCGAATCTTCGCGGCAACGGCCGCCTTGGCCGCCGCCGCGTTCGCGAAAACCGGCGGGTCGCTGAACAGCCCCGGAAAGTCCAGCTTCTCCAGCAACGCGTATCGAATGCACGCGCCGAAAAGCTCCGACTTGCTGCCGAAATGGTGGTTCGGCATCCGCAGCGAAACTTGGGCACGCGCCGCGATGTCGCGGAATCCGACCCCGTCAAAGCCGTGTCGCGCGAACAGCCGGCCGGCATTTTCCAGAATACGCTTGCGCGTCGCGTCCGGCCTGCGCTTGACTCGCCCCATTGTCATACGGACGTATGATACCGGTGCGAACGGATTTGTCAACCGCAATCCGGCCGGGCCCGAGCCGATTGCGCTGCGGAGGAAAGCCAAGCGGGGCGGGCTCCGAGTGGGGGGCGTGATTTCGGTCTTCCCCCAAGCAGGCGGGCAGAACGTTAGGGTTTGGCGGCAGAGGCGGGGAGCAGAGAGGAAAAAAAGGGGATTTGTGACCACCGCCCTCTGGACGCGGGGAGCGCTTGCGGTGTAGTGGTCTGGCTATGGAATTGAACTTCGTCGCGAACTTCACCGCGAACAGCGGCGAGGGCCGCGATGAGAGAAGCCGTGGGCCATCCACAGGCTCTCGGCCAAACTTAATCGAGAACTTCATCGCGAACCTAATCGAAATCATCAAGCACTCACCGTCTGCACCGATCGAAACATGCTACGAACACCGGCCGGATGGGAACCAACTCCATCACAGTCGGCTGCGCCGAAGCTGTCGGTTTCGCGGCCTGCGGCCCCGACTCTCCCTGAGGTCGGGGTTCGCGATTAAGTTCGCGATTAAGTTCTCTAGATCGCGCCCTTCGGGCGAAGTTCGAGAGAAAGTTCGCGACCAAGTTCCCGGTCAAGTTCGGGACTCCTGCCGCTGACAGCGCAATCGGCTCGGCCGGGCCAGGAACGCGATGCTCGTGCAGACCAGCATCACATCGCGATCGCGAAAAGCAGCGCGTAACGGCCGTACCCGTGCGGACGCATCAGGCGCGGTACGAGCGCGGCGAACAGTAACCCGGAAAGCAGGAACCCCGCCCGTCGGACGAGGATCAGTCCCGCGTTCCGCACCGCGTCGTCGCGTTCTTTGCTCATGGCGTTTTTGGGTGGACGTTCAGCCAGGGAAGACGACTAAGGGGCCCAACTCGAATCGGATGCATCTGTTTAGTCGCCGGAGTAAGAGATTCATCCCGGAGGCGTCTCCGCGGTGAATCTAGAGGCCCGGGTCATCGTGCGCCATTCGGCCCGTGGGCTGACGCGGGGGCGGCGCCGTCGTCCGCCGGACGATCAGCTCGGTGGCGAGCCGTGTCTCGAGCGCGACCCGCTTGCCCGACATCACGTTGCGCAACGCCGCCCACGCCGCCTGCGCTATCGCCGCGCACGGCTGGTCCACCGTTGTCAGATCCAAATCCTTGCCGACCGGCGTGTTCGCAAAGCCCACCACCGAGACCTGGCCGGGACACGCGATGCCCGCCGCGCTCAAACGGCGCAGCGCGCCTGCCGCAATCGTGTCGCTGCCGCAGAACAGCGCCGTGGGAGGGTTGCCGCCAGCCAGCAGTTCCGCCGTCGCATAGTAGCCCCACTGACGATCGTAACTCTTGCGCTTGACCTGTGTGTCGCTGTACGGCAGACCGGCGCGCGCCAGTACTTCACGGTACGCCGCGTGTCGCGGCTCGCTCGTCGAGTCCGACCCGCCGATGTGCGCGATGCGACGGTGACCCAGACCCGCAAGATGCTGCACGGCCGAGCTCGCTCCGCCGAAATCGTCTGTGACAACGTACGGTATACCCAGGTTCGGGATCAGCGTGTCGAAAAAAACCGTCGGTAGGGCCAACCCCGCGTACGCTGCGCCGCACGCCTCGTTCGGCGCCGACAGGATCCCCTCCACTCCCGCTTCAACGAAATAGCCCAGCACGTCCGCTTCCTTGTCCGGGCTCCCGTGCGTGATGTGCGCAATCAGATGAAAACCGTGCGTGTGAAGACGCTGCTCCAACTCCGAAATAATCTCAAAAAAAAACATGTCCGGCGCCGGAAACAACACGCCGATCAGACCTGTCCGCTTCCGCCCAACCGGTTGCCGGCCCACGTAGTTGCCGCTGCTCGGGATCGTGTGGATCAAACCCTCGTGTGCCAGTACGCGCAGCGCCTTGCGGATCGTCAGATGATTCGCACCAAACTCGCGCGCAAGCGCTTTCTCCGATGGCAGCCGCGCGCCCTCCGCAAGCCCGCGCTCGCTTACCAATCGCCGAATCTGCTCCGCCAACGCCAAATACCGTCCCGGTTTGCCTCTTGTCATGCTACAAGTATACTAGTATGGTACTAGAAAGTCAATATATAAACTGAAAAATGGTTTTTCCTTGACGAAACTTGATTATTGGTATACTCATATCCGCTGGGTGCGGGGATGTGATCCTTGTCCCGTAGGAATGGAAGGGCGAGGCTCCTGCCGAGCCGCCCGTTGACTCAGGGCCATTTGGGGCCGGTTGTTGTTGTCTGGGGAGACGCTTGGATGCAGGCGGTACTGGGCTTTGACATGGAGACGGACGTGGGGAGCTGGACCCCGTTCTACGAGGGTCTACAGCACGGCACCCCGGAGATTTTGCGTCTGCTCGACAAGCACGGGATCAGCGCGACGTTTTATTTCACGGGCGACAGTGTATTGAAGCATCCGGCGGTCGTGAAACAGGTGCAGGCGGCGGGCCACGAGGTCGGGTGCCACAGTATGTACCACGAGACGGTGGGCGATCCGCTTTTTGAGATTCCGGGCATTGTCCCGTTGCTTCCCGAGGAAGTGCCGAATCGCCTGGCGACGGCTACCGACTGCGTCGGGGCCGCCGCGGGGTCGCGTCCGGTTTCTTTTCGTGCCCCGCGCCTGTTTGGCTCGACGGCGATGGTCAATGCGCTGGAGTCGTTGGGCTACAAGACAGATGCCTCGTATCCGCTCTACTACTACAAGGAACAGCTGCTCCCGTATCACCCGTCGGGCGACGACTGGACCCAAGCAGGCGACCTGCCCCTTGTTGAGCTGCCGAATTTCGCCGACCTGTCGATGGATTCGCAGGACGAGCTGGGCCGGGACATGGACCAGTGGCCCCTGTTCCGCACGGAAGGCGCGGAACAGCTCCTGGCGCACATCGACGGGTTCTGCGGGTACTGTGGGGAACGCGATGTAGAGCCGTTCCTGTGTTTCTATTTTCATCCGTGGGAATTCCATCCCATGCCCCAGGGCGACATCCACTACGGCGAGGGCTCGGTTCGGCCCGACCCGTTCATTGTGAAGAACTGCGGCAGCGCGGCTGTCGAGCAGTTGGACCTCTTATTGGCGCGCCTCCTGGAACGGGGGGCGCGTTTTCTTCAGGCGCGGGAAATCGGAGGAGACACAACATGAGTGCGTACACGATTCCGGACGGCGAATATGGCGCGAGAATGCGCAAGTTCAAGCAGAACATCCGTGCGGCGGGCCTGGACGCGGCGTTGGTGCACGGCAATGAGGGCGATGCCGCCAACGTGCGGTACCTGTCCGAGTACTGGCCGACGTTCGAGACGGCCGGCGTGTTCGTGCCGGCCAAAGGCAGCGCGGTTCTGGTGATCGGGCCGGAGAGCCTGGACTACGCGAAGGACCGCAGCAAGATCAAGCGGATCGAGAAGATGGTCGAGTACCGCGAGTCGGCGGACCCCGAATATCCCGGCATTCCGGTCGCCTCGTTCAAGGACGTGGTCAAGAAGGCCGTGCCGGGCGGCAAGATAAAGAAGCTGGGGCTGGTCGGCTACTCGATCATGCCGCTGCCGGTGTACAAGAGTCTCGAGAAGGATCTGCCCGGCGTGAAACTGATCAAGGCCGACGACACGCTGGTCGACCTGAAGATCATCAAGAGCGTGAACGAGATCAAGCTGCTGCGAAAAGCCTTCAAGATCTCGGAGAAAGCGATTGACGCGATTCTCGGTGAGATCAGGCCGGGCATGACCGAGCTGCAGGTCATCGGCATCGCCCAGCGCGAGTTGTACCGGCACGGTGCCGAATATGAAGGCCACGCGTTGTATTGTTTCTGCGGCAAGTGCACGAACAACGCGATTTCGCGGCCGACCCACAACAAGATCCGCAAGAACGAAGTCATCCAGCTCAACATCGGTGCGCGCGTGGGCGGCTATTCTTCGAGCGTGGGGCTGCCGTTCTCGATCGGGCCGCTGCCGGCGCGCAAGAAGCGGCTGGTCGAGTTTGGGCTGGAAGCGCATTTCAAGACCATGACCCTGCTGAAGGCGGGCAAGCCGGCCGCGCAGGTCGTGGCGGAGTACGAGGCGTTCGTCAAGCAGCGCGGGTTCGCCAAGTACATGCTGTACGGCCCGTGCCACGGGCTGGGCATGATGGAGGTGGAACGGCCGTGGATGGAATCGACCTCGACCTACAACCTGGCGGAGAACATGACGTTCCAGGTCGACACCTTCTTCCAGGACAAGGACTTCGGGCTGCGCTGGGAGAACGGCGTGCGTGTGACGAAGACCGGTGTCGAACGGCTGTCCAAGAAGTTCGCGAAAATCGTGGAGGTATGAGCCGTGGCTGCGAACAAGAAGCTGGGTGCCTGTGATTGGGTCTTTCCCGACGGCGATCTGCCGCCGGCCGGCGACCAGGACCCGCCGGGCCACGAATCGTTGGTGATCGTGAATCTCGGCGAGCGGCCCGCGCAGGTGGAACTGACCTTCCTGTTCGAGGACCGGGCACCGGTACAGGACGTCGGTTTCGAGATCGGCGCACAGCGCGTGCGCTGCATACGCATGGACCAGCCGATCGGGGAATCCGAGTACCGGGTGCCGTTCGGCCAGTACGCGCTGCATGTGCGCTCGAGCGCGCCGGTCGTGTGCCAGCTCGGTCGCATGGACCGGCGCGCGCCGGATATCGCCTACTATACGGTAATGGGCTATCCTTTGGGCGACTAGATTCACCGCGGAGGCACGCAACGAGGCCGGACGCGAAACGAGCGCGTGCATCACGCGGGGACGGCGGGTCTGGGTGGTTTGCGTTGCCCTGCCAAGGCGCGTCGTTCCTGACCAGCCGTTCCAAGGAAACGTCTCTGGCGAATCTTCTCTGCGCTTCCGCGCCTCAGCGGTAGAATCTAGAAGCCTTGATCGCAGGACGACCGGTAACTGGGTCGTTGCCACTGAGAGGGATCGACATGAAAGCAGCGCCGCGCCAACCCGACGAGAGCACGTGGGCATTTGTCCGGGAACTCCGGCAGCCGCTCCACACGCGCATCGCCTTGGGCCGGCGCGAGAAGCGGCCGGCCGAGGCGGACTTGAGCCGGGGCGTCACGCTGCGGTTCGCTTTCCCTGACCCCGACCGCCTGCTCGAGACGGCCGAACAGGATTTCCGGAGTTTTCTGGACGCGGCCCGGATCCCGACCGACGGGCTGTTCGAGATCGGCGCCGAACAGGGCGCAACCGACGGCTTCGAAGCGTACCGCGTCGAAGTCACCCATTCGTCGTGTCGAATTCTGGCGAACGACACCGAGGGGATTCGGCGCGGACTGGTGTTCGTTGAGGACGAGATCCTGCGCGCCGACGGGCCGTTCCTGCCGGTTGGGACATTCGAGCGGAGCCCGGTCGTCAAGACGCGGATCAGCCGTTGCTTCTTCGGACCGATCAACCGCCCGCCCAGGAACCGCGACGAGCTGTTGGACGACATCGACTACTATCCCGACGCCTACCTGAACCGGCTCGCCCACGAAGGCGTGAACGGGCTGTGGCTGTCCATCAAGTTCAGCGACCTGTGCACCTCCCAATTGTTCCCGGAACACGGCACTGACGCGCCGCAGCGGCTGGCGAAATTGCGGCAGACCATCACCAAGTGCCGGCGGTACGGGATCCGGATCTACCTGTACTGCAACGAGCCCTTCTGTTTCGGCGCCCCGTCGTATTACACGCTGCCCATGTCGCACCTGGACCGTCATCCCGAGCTCGGCGGCCCCGCGGCCGGCGGGCGCCGCTATTTCTGTACGTCATCCGGGAAGGGCAGGGCCTATCTCAAGGAATGCACACGCCAAATCTTCGCGGGCGCACCGGGGCTGGGTGGTTTGATCAACATCTGTTTCGGCGAACATCCGACCCACTGCAACAGCTCATTCCACGGCGCGCTCGGAGGCAAATGCCCGCGCTGCGCCGCGCTCGGGCCGGAGCGGGCGATCGCGAACATGCTCTCTGCGCTTGCCGAGGGCATGCACGAGGTGGACGCGCAGGCCGAATGTATCGCCTGGTTCTACGTGCCGATCATGCGGGAGACCGGCGGCCTGTCGATCGAGAGCCAGAAGCAACTCATGTGCCGGATCATGGCACACATGCCCGAACAGGTGATCTGCCAGTACAACTTCGAATCGAACGGCGAGGTCGTACAGCAAGGGAAGAGGCGGGTCGCGCTGGACTACTGGCTGGCATGGCCCGTACCGAGCAAGCTTTTCGAGGACTGCGCGCGCAACGCGCTCGGCGCCGGTGCCCGCGTCTCGGCCAAGATCCAGGTCGGCTGCTCGCACGAGGTGGCGACCGTGCCGTTCGTGCCGGTGCCCGGCATCCTGTACCGGAAATACAGCGCCATGCACGAGCTTGGCGTCAGCGCCGTCATGCAATGCTGGTATTTCGGCAACTATCCGGGCCTCATGAACAAAGCGGCCGGCGAGCTCGCGTTCGCGCCGTTGCCGGAGAGCGAAGACGCGTTCCTGCTCCGGTTGGCCGGCCCCATGTGGGGCAGGCATACGCCAACGGCCGTGAAGGCCTGGCAGCTTTTCGCCGAGGGCTACTCGCAGTTCCCCGTCGTGTTGACCTTCTGCTGGTTCGGGCCCATGCACGACGCGGTCGTCTGGCCGCTGCACCTGGTTCCGATAGATGCACGGATCGGGTCCACCTGGCTGCTGAACGATTACGAGAGCGGCGACCGGATCGGCGAGTGCCTGTGCTACGAACATACACTCGCGGAGGCCGTCGAACTGCTTGAGCGCATGGCGCAAAAATGGGCGGCCGGTGTTGCGCTGCTCGAACAGATCGCTGCCGATCTCGCGGAGCGGCCGGAACGGCTGCGCGACATCGCCGTGGCCAAGGCGCTGGGCATCCAGATCGCCGCCGCCCGGAACGTGTTCCGGTTCTATCAGCTCAGGGAGCAGTTGCCGTACGCGCCGGCCGCGCAACAGCGCGAGATGCTGGATCGTATGATTGCGCTGGTCGAGCAGGAGATCGCGAACGGGCACGAACTCAAGACGTTGTGCGAGAACGACTCGCGGCTCGGGTTCCATTCGGAGGCGGAAGGCTACAAGTACTGGCCCGCCAAGATCGCATGGCGCATCGACCGGCTGCAGGAAGTCCTGGCGAACGACGTCCCGCGCGTGCAACGCGCGATCGAAGCGGGCAACGCGCTCTTTCCCGAGTACACCGGCCGCAAGCCGGCCGGGCCGTCCTTCGAGTGCCCGGCGGCCGCGGAGCAGGCCGCGTGGCGGCCGCTGACCGGCGAGCCCCAGACCAACTGGCGCGCGTACCACAACGGCACCAGCATCACGTTCGAGTTCAAATGCCGCGCGCCCGCTGACGACGATTCCGTTACCGTCGAGCTCGAACCGCGCCGGCTGTGGCCCGCCCAGCTCTTCACACTGCACCGCAACGGCACGACCGTGCACGACGACAAGGGCGTCGTGCAGGACCATTCCTGGCGGGCCGCTGTCGAGGAGCGCGACGACGCGTGGCGCGCCACCATCGAGATCCCGGCCGCCGTCCTGCGGCGCGAGGCGCTGGACCGGCCCGTGCGCATCAATCTCGTCCGCAACACCAACGCCGGCAACGCCGTGCTCGTCGAGAAACACGCGCTGCCGTCGCGGCTGATCTTCGGCACCAGCAACCACGCCGACCTGGCCTGGCTGCATTTCGTCTGAGTCGCGTGCATCCGGCTTGTTCTGCGCCGGGCGTCGTTGCGTGCCTGGCGCTGCCCGACCGGTTCGGTTCGGATCGCCACGTCGGTCCCGCCGAGGCGGGACCAAGTGGCCACTTGTCGCGACGCGACGACGTGGAACACCCAACAGCCAACGCCCAACTGAGATGTCCTCTTGGAAGTTGGATATTGGCTGTTGGCTGTTGGATGTTCAATCCCTTTCCCGCAGAACGGTGGCTATGTGAAGGGCGACCCGTTGGGCGGCAGACACGAATTGACGTCCGGCGAGATGACGGAAAAGTCCGAGTGCGCCGGCTTCTTCATGGAAATACAGAAGGACGGCTAGGCGCGGTTGATCGGGGCGTGCGACGATTCCGGAGCTTGAACGATCGCTGGGCTTGTCCTAAACTCGAATCGCGCTGAGACGAGGGGCATCAGGCATGCGCAGGATGCGGCTCGGCAGGAGCCTTGCCCGCCAGCCCCCTTGTCCCTCGCGTTTGGCACCGGGAACGATCGACAATGCTTACGACAATGCTTACGACAAGCGCTCCCTCGATCCTGCGGCAGACCGGCCGGCTGTCCTGGCATATCGAGGTGCCGAGTCTCGTGATCGTGTTGGGCTGCCTCATGCTGTTGGGTCAGCTCCTGCACGTTCCGGCCCCGAGCATGCTGGTGGGAGAGGGGGGGGCTGACGAACCCGAGCCTGCCGGGTACCCATCCGAGAGCGAGCCGGAAACGAATGGTAATTGACAGACGGATCCTGGTCGGCACCATCGCGGCGGGGCTTGGCGCGGGCACATTCCTTCTGCTGAGCGCGGGCAGCCCGCTGAACTGGCCGTTCACCGGCCCCGGCTCCGGCGTTCCGGCCCTGCTGCTGGCGGTGCTCCTGCTCGGCATCGCGCTCGCCTGCGCCGTGCTGCACGGGCTCACGCTGTACCTGCAACGCAAGCAGCTTGGTTTGATCCCGCGCCGCGCGCTGATCCACACTTCGTTCGTGCTGCCGCTGGTCGCGATGCCGGCGGCCGTGCTCGCGAGCCGTCTGCCGCTCGACCCGCGCTACGTCGGGCACGCTACCGGCCTGATCCTGGCGGCGCTCGGCTACGTGGTCGTGCTGCGCGGCTGGCTCGGGTTCCTGGCCGGGTCCGTGTTCGGGGACAGCCCGCGCAAGGTGGCGCGCGCTTCGGTCTGGCTGGCCTGGGTGTTGGGCTACTGGGCCTGGCTCTACCGCGCCAAGGTCGCGTGGGTCCGGCTGGTCATCGCGATCGCGATCCACGTGGTCGGCGGCCAGGCCGCGATGGATCTGGCCGGGCGCTATGTGTCGGGCCGGCTCTCGCTGTTCGGGCTGAGCGTGAACAGCGAGCTGCTTGCCGCGGTGGCCGCGCTTTTGGTCACCGCCCTGCTTTGGGCCTGGGCGATCTGGGACGCGCGCCGCTACCGCCGCTCGGTCGAAGTTCAGTACCGGCGCCTGATGGGCGCGCTGGGCTAAGCACACCAGGGACGTCGTCCGCCCGCTGCTCAGCGGCCGGAGACGCGGAGCTGGGCGATGCAGACTTCGTTCGGAACGAAGTTGCGGAACGCGAGCCAGCCGGGTTCGCTGAGGGGGTCCCAGGTCCAGTCGTCGGAGCCCGCACGCCCGCGGTCCTCGACGTCGAACATGGTCTGGCCGTTGACATCCATCGCGATACGGCGGCCTTCCACACGCACCTCGAAATCGAACCATGTGTCCGGCTTGCCTTCGAACGCCGACGCGTAGGATTCGATGATGCTCGCTTGCTGGTAGGGCTCGAATTTGAGCTTGGCGTAGGCCTCAGAGATGGTTCCGCCGATATAGCGCAGGTTGCACTTGTCCTCGTCGTCGCGCAGCATGCCGACCGTGTACATCGCGATCCGACTGTCGCCGGCATAGCGGGTCATCTCCGCGTCCGGCCGGCCCCAGTCGAAGATCGTCTCGTGTCCGGAGTCCGGCATCGGGACCGCGTTGAAGTAGAAGATCGCGCGGTTCGCCGTCGCGCCTTGCGCACGGAACTGCACGCGCAGGTCGTGCGGGAACCGTTGCCTGCACCAGAGCACGGACTGTTTGTTTTTCGGGTTCTCCGGGTTGCGCGTGGTCGCCATGCGCAGGAACGGCATGTCGCCGTCGCGCCCCAACATCAGGTCCGCGAAGCCTTCGAGCACCCAGCGGTCGCGGAACGCGTCGTCGGCGAAGTCCTCCTCGAACAGGGGTGTCCTTTTGTCTGCTGCCATGGGCCGTGTCCTCCTTGCTCTCAGAATAGAGTAGCCACGCCCGGGCGAGCGTGGCTACTCTATTCTGCAAAGAGGAGGAGTCAGAACATGCCGGACCGCCCGAACATCATCTACATCATGACCGACCAGCACCGTCTGTCGGCGGTCGGCGCCTATGGCCCGACCGTGTGTGAGACGCCGAACATCGACCGGCTTGCGGCCGAAGGCATGTTGTTCGAGAACGCGTACTGCGCGTTCCCGGTCTGTTCCCCTGCGCGCGGTACGATCATGACCGGCCGGTTCCCGCACGGGCACGGGATCACGGCGAATATCCACGAGGTCGGCTGCAGCGTGCACGAGCTGGAGGACCGCCCGAGCCTGCTGCCGCGCCGGCTGCAAGCCGCGGGCTACAGCACCGGCTACACCGGCAAATGGCATCTGGGCACGAACAGCACATCCGCGTTCGGCGGTTCAAACAAGCCGTCGATGCCCGCGGACATGGGGTTCGAGGGGCAGGGCTTTCCCGGTCACGGCGGGTCGGGCCGCGGCTATCCGGAGTACCGGGCCTGGATGCAGCGGAACGGGTATGCCCCGAAACAATACGCGCCGCGAAAGACCGCTCGGCCCGGCGCCGCGCGTGGCGGCGAGACCTTGGAAATTCCGGCCGAGCACACGGTGCCCGGGTTCCTGATCCACTGCACGATCGAGATGATCGAGCAGTTCCAACAGCGCGATGCGCCGTGGTTCATCGACCTGAACTTCTGGGGCCCGCACAACCCGTACGAGGCGACCACGGAGTATGTCGAGAAGTACAAGGACATCGAAATTCCCAAGTGGCCGAACTACGAATGGCCCTCGCGCGAAACGCCGGGCCCGCACCAGGTCAAGATCCACTGGGACCAGGAGACGTTGAGCTGGTCGGACTGGGCGGAGACGATCCGCTACTATTACGCGCGTGCCTCGATGATTGACGGCCAGATCGGCCGGCTCTGCGCGTATCTCGAACAGGCGGGCTTGCTCGAGAACACCGTGCTGCTGTTCAGCGCCGATCACGGCGAGACGCTCGGGAGTCACGGCGGGCTGTTGGACAAGGGCTGGCATCATTTCGAGGAGACCTCGCGCATACCCATGCTCGTCCGGATGCCGGACGCGACAGGTGCGGGCAAACGCTCGGACAAGTTTGTCTCGCAGTGCGATGTCTATCCCACGGTTCTGGACATTGCCGGCGCCGAATGGGACCGTGACGCGGTGCACGGCACTTCGTTCATGCCGCTGGTCCGTGGCGAGCATGTTCCGTGGCGCGATTGTGTCGTGACCGAATTCCTTGGGCTCGGCAACTTCGCGACAACCATGAAGATGATCCGGCACGGCAACATCAAGTACGGGTTCAACGCCGTGGCCGAGGACGAGCTCTACGACCTGGCCAAGGACCCGCACGAGATGCGGAACCTGGTCAAGGACCCGGACTACCGGGACACGCTCGAGCAGATGCGTGAGCGGCTGCTCGCGTGGATGGCCGAGACCCAGGACCCGGCCCGGCGCATGGTGCTCTGGCGGTTCGGCCGCGCGCCGACCCGCGGCTAGAGCGGTTTCAACGAAACCAGGGAAGAATACGATTGTCAGCAATACAGGGAATTCAACGGCGCAGTCGACAAGCGTTGGTCTTGCGATCTGTGCGATCTCTCGCGGCGCGGGGGGGATGGCGCGCTGTGTTCTGCCTTGACTTGGCGGTGCAAACTCGCGTTCACTGATTGGCGCAGACGAACGAAGCGCGTGTCGAGGAGGACAAGCCGTATGCTCTTCATGGAAAAGACGGTGCTTGCTGTTGTCGACGTACAGGAGCAGCCGATCGCCGTGATCCCGCAGGTGGTCCCCTTGGTCGCGAGCATCCAGCGCGTGATCACCGGGGTCCGCGCGCTCGAGATCCCGGTGGTGTGGACCGAGCAGACTTCCGCGGTATTGGGCGCTACGATTCCGGACGTGGCCGGGCTGCTGGCCGGTCTGCAGCCGTGCGCGAAGTCGACGTTCAGTGCTTGCGGCTGCCCCAATTTCATGAAACTGCTGCGCAGAACCAACCGGCGTCAGGTCCTGCTCTGCGGGATCGAGACGCACGTTGCCGTCTATCAGAGCGCGCAGGACCTGGTCGACCGCGGGTTCGACGTGTACGTTGTCTCCGATGCCATTGCCGCGCGCCTGCCGGAAAACCACGAGATCGGGCTCGAGCTCATGCGCGACGGCGGTGTCAAGATTACCAGCACGGAGATGGCCCTGTTCGAGCTGCTCCGCGTAGCCGAGGGCCCCGCGTTCAAGGCCATCCTCAGAGTCGTCAAGTAGCGTTTCACCCCGCCTGCAAGCCTGGCCCCTCCCAAGGTCGGGCCCAGGCGGGCTTCCCGTCACCGCCACGCGTGGACGCGCGTCGAGCTTTGTTTCCCAGCACCGCGCATAGTCTGTGGATGACACGGCGCCAGACCGAGGTTTGAACATGGTCCGCCGGAGTTCTCTCAGACCAATTGATCTGCTCCTGGCGGAACAAAGCCCGGAGCTGGCGGTCACCGCCGGCGGAGGTCAGCGCTGGGCGCGTTCGGCGCGTTCGGCGGCGACGCAATAGGCGCCTTTGCCCGTGCTCGCCGGGCGGAAACAGAGGTTGCAGGAGATGCACGCGGCGTCGGCCGTGTCGCCCGCATGCCAGCGCGCGACCAGGCCGGGTTCCCGAATCAACGGCCGGCACATCGCGACATAGTCGGTCACGCCTTCCGTGACCAGCCGCTCGGCCTGCGCATACGACCGGACCCCGCCCACCAGGATCAGCGGGCCGCGGGCCGCCGCCTTGTATGCCCGGGCCGCGGTCTTGAAGAACGGCTCGCCCGTGAACCGCGCGCTGTTCGCTTTGCGGACGGGGTCCGCGCCGCTGAACTCGCAGGCGTCCAGACCGTCTGCCTGCAGCATATCCACCACGCGCAGCACCTCCGCGGTCGGCAGGCAGGGCTCGGAATAGTCCTCGGAGTTGATCTTGATCAGGATAGGCAACTCGGTGCCGACCGCCGCGCGCACGCTTTGCACCACTTCGCGCAGCAGCCGCGCACGGCCTTCGGGGCTGCCGCCATATTCATCCTCGCGTTTGTTGAAGAACGGCGCGAGGAACTGGCTCAGCAGATAGCCGTGCGCCGCGTGGAGCTGTACCGCATCGAACCCGGCCTGCTGCGCGCGGGCCGCGCCCTGCGCGAAGGCCGCCGCGACGGCGCGGATCTCTTCGCCTGTCATCGCGCGACAGATCGGTTCACCCTCTTTCTCCATCACCGACGGGCCGCGCGCGTCCATGCCGGAGCCTTTCGTCCAGGCCTTGCCCCCGGCATGCGCGAGCTGCAGCGCGACCGCTCCGCCTTCCTCGTGCACGGCGTCCGCCATCCTCGCCAACGGCGCAACGTGCGCGTCGGTATGGATTCCGAGCTGGCCGGCCCCCGCCTGGCCTTCACGGCTGACGTAGGCGTGGCCGCTGACGATCAGGCCCAGCTCCCCGCGCGCAAGCTCGCGGATCCGCGCGACCAGCGAGTCGGTGCAGAACCCGTCCGCATCCGCCAACCCCAGCCACGTCGCGGACCGCACGAACCGGTTCCGCAGCTTCATCCCTTTCAACGTCGTCTCTTCAAACAGTGTCGGCATCGTGGGCCTCCTTTGGAAAGATGGTTGAAGGTTCATGGTTTCCGCAAACCAGTGAACCATGACGCATGACGAATGATTGACACTCAGCTGTGCCGATAGTCGATGATCGTCTGCCGGTACGATTCCGGCAGCCCGACATCGAACCGCGCGCCCTGCACCATATGCCCGACAAACCCGTCCTCCTGGCGCAGCCGCTCCAGGCACGAGGTCAACTGGAACTCGCCGCGATCCCGGATATTGTGCGAGATCAGCTCGTCGAGATAATCGAAGATCTGCGGCTTCAGCGCGTAGATCCCGAACACGGACAGGAACGAGTCCTCGTCCATCCCCTCGATCACCAGGTGTTTGCGCGCATAGTCTTCGTCCGGTTTCTCCACGACTTCGCTGATCGAGAGCACCGAATCGCGTTCCAGCCACGTGCCCGCTACACACCCGAAATTCTGGACCTGCGCAGCCTGCGTGACCTTGAGCCCGACCACGCTGCGGCCGAGCCGCTCGTAGGCGTCCAGCACCTGGCCCGCACAGGAGCGTTCGGTCTTCGATGCATAGAGATGGTCCCCGAGCAACAGCAGGAACGGCTCGTCGCCGACCCAATCCCGCGCGCACCATACTGCATGGCCGAACCCTTCCTGCACGTCCTGCGCCACGAGCGTGACCTTGCGGCCGAGCTCGAGCAGGTAGTCGTTGTATTCGCGGTTCTCGTTCGACAGCTTGTTGTAGTTCTCGATCGAGGGCGGCGACCCGAAGAAGTCGGCAAACAGCTCGCGGTCCTGTGCCTGGACCAGCACGCAGACCTCCTCGACGCCGGCGCTGAGCGCTTCCTCGACAATCGCGAGGAGCACCGGTTTGATCCGACCGTCGCGGTCGATGACGGGGAACAGCTCCTTCTTGATCGCCTTGGTCGCCGGGAACAGGCGTGTTCCGAACCCGGCCGCCGGGATGACAGCCTTGCGGATCCGCGCGCCGGACTTGACGATCAGACCCAAGCACGTCATGTCGAACTCGCGCTCGATGATCTCGATCGTCTTCTGCTGGGCGTCCGCATCCTTGGCCAGGAGCTGCGCGGTCCCGTCGCCCTGCGAGCCGACGCCCTTGCCCCCGTAGATGTGCGGTTGGATCGGCTCATAGTCCAGCAGTTTGTGCAGTACCGGCGCAGCGAGCTGGGCCGGACACGCCGGCTGCATATTGCGGTCGAACTCGGCCTGCGCCTCCGTCATGAGCGCGCCAAGCGCGCGCACGTCGCCCTCGCGCAGCGCGCGGGCCGCTTTCTTCGTGAGCTGCGCGCTGGTCCCGCCGAGATAGTCCTGCACTGCGCGCTGCACCTCGTCGTCGGCAAATGGATAACACTGGTTGAGCCGCCGCAGAATCTCCTTGGTGTCCTTGCCCGCATTCAGGTCGACGATCACGTAGTGCAGATCCTTCCGCACACTCAGCTCCGTCACGTCGACGCGTTCCCCGTCGAACGTCATCAGGATCGGGCGATCCCCGTACGCGCAGCCCTGGTCCATGCGCCCGCAACGCGACGGGGTCGTGATTTCGCCGAGATACGCGAACTCCATCTCGCCGCGGATCGTCATCTTCAGGTCGTAGATCCGGTTGAACGCGCGCGCGACCAGTACGCAGACCGCCGCGCTGGAGGAGAGCCCCTTCTTGATCGGCAGGTCCGTCTTGTAGTTGTCGATCTGCAGGCCGCGTACACGGTAGTGGGTCATCACCTGGTACGCGACACCCGCCGCGTAGCTGAAGAACCCGCCCTTCTCCGCCTCCTCGAGCAACGCCTCACGTTCCATGGGCAATTGAATTTCGCGCCGCTCGCCGCGCTCCCGCACACTGGAGCGGACAACCAACTTGGTCGGGTGCGGGTTCACCTCGGCGTACAGGCCCTGGTTCGTGCCCGTGATGATCGTGTAGCCTTTGCCCAGCTCCGCGTTGATGCGACGATAGCCGCCCGCCCAGTCGGAATGCTCGCCGAACAGACAGATTCGGCCCGGTACGAAGATCTTCATGCTCGCTCCTGGTCTCTACCGCGGGAATGGCAGCAGTGAACGACAAATCACGCCGGCAAGTCAACGGCGAAGTCGTCGGGCTGCTGCTGTTCTCCGGGAAAAATGCGCGTATTAACGGCGCCCAGGCCTTGCGTCCGGCCGGCTGAGGCGATAGACTATCCTGTGGCGCGTGTTGAGGCAAAACGCTGATGATCATGATGCAACGAACGGTCTTTGCCGTGGACGATGAGCCGGCTGTGCTGGCGACCGTACAGCGTGTGCTCGAACACGAAGGCTACGCCGTCCGCGTCTTCTCCACGGCCAACTGCGCGGCCGCCGCTGTGAAGCAGGCCGAGGCACAGGGGCGCCCCGTGGATCTGGTGCTGCTCGATATGATGTTGGGACAGCCCAGCCCGGAAGCCGCCGAGACACTGCTGGCCTGGCTTGCCGGCCGAACGCCGCCCGTCGAGACGATCGTCATGTCCGGACATCTCGGTGGTTCGGCGCTGGCCGGGCTCATGCTGAAGGGGGCCGCCGATTTCATCACCAAGCCCTTCTCGCGCGAGCGCCTGTTGCGGGTCGTGAACCGCCACCTCGGGGCCGGCTCCCACCATGCCGCCCGCGAGCGCGGACATGGGAATCGGATCGACCTGGCGCAACTCGAAAGCGATGCGATCGTCATCTATGCGCCCGCCAACCGGTTGCTGGGAATCGGGCTGGCCCGGCTCGTGGAAGGGGCCGGTGTCTCCGTGTGGTGCGCCGATCTCGATCTGCCGCCCGACGCCGTCCGACCCGAGCACATCCGGGCCGCCGCCTTGCAGCGCTCGCGGGCCTGTCTCATCGTTGTCACGCCCGAGTCGCTCTCGTCCGAGCCGTTTATGGCCGAGGTCCGGGCCGCGTGTGAACACCAGCAGAGGCAGGGCGACCATTACTTCCTCGCCGCGCTCGGCTGGGGCGTGCCGCCCGCGCGGCTGCCCAAGATGCTCCGCGATATCGAGTGGCGCGAATTCTCCAATACGACCCGGCTCGCCGATAACCTGCAGAGCCTCAAGAACACGATCCGCCTCTTCCTCGGCCGCGCGCTCGTCTGAACGCGCGCGCTATGCCTCTCGCCGGTCTTCGCCGGGCATGATCCGCCGCTCTAGAAATCCTTCCTGTACTCTACGAATCCGGTGGTGATGTCTATGTCGGCGTCTTCGCCAAGGAAGCTGGGCGCGTAGCTTTCCCTGCTGAGGTGCAGGGCAAAAATGCCGCCGGCCTGGCGTTTGTAGCCGACGATCCCGTCCAGCTTGGTGCCGGACCCGCTCCAGGAGTCTTCCCGGACCGTGGTCCATTCGCCGTCGGTCTTCAGGCCGGCCTCCGCCTTGAGCTCGGTGTAGGTCGCGCCGAGTTCCAGGCCGAGCAGCACTCTTTCGAGGATCAGTGCCTCGGCTTTGAGGAACGCGATGCCTGTGCAGTAGCCTGGGACGATCCTCGTGAACACGGTCGGGCCGCCGCGCTGTTCGGTGTCGCTGATGCCCCGCTCGTATTCGTCGGCAAAGGCCAGGACTTCCGTCCGCAGGTCGACGCCCGCCCCGAATCGCACGTACGGGTTCCGCACACAGCATTCCAGCCCGAGCGCGAGCTGTAGATCGAGGCCTTGCGGGTCCTCGCGCGTCGCTTTGAGCGACGGACCCACGTTCGTATCGTACCACGCGACGGGCACGGCGGCTCTGAACGCGGTTTGCACCTGGAACCCCTCACCCGTCACCTTGCGGCCCATCAGCGTCCCGCATCCGCTCGCCATGACGAGTAGCCCCGCAAGCATCGCTGCGCGGCAACAGGCTGTCAGCCGCGATTCGAGCTCGGCATGTTGCGAATCCTGACTGCGACAGGACATTGTCGAGGTCTTCTGCATTGGCTGGGTCCTCCATAGCGTGCTGCGGTTTCGGCGCGCGAATCTTCCGGATAGACTACGCGGAGAAACGGACATTGTCAATACCTTCACAATTGCGCCATTGTCAAAGGGTTGAACTGTCCGTTGCGCCGATAGAGCGGCTCTGAAGCCAACCGGCGCGGAACCGGCGCCATTCCTGCGGGTCGGTCGCCCAGTTCGCGTAGATCGAGACGCCCTGGAAGCAGGCCGCGACCGTCGGTCGTTGTTCGAGTGCGGTGCGTACGCCGAGCAGCGCGTTCTGCACATTTTCCACATCCGGATTCGAAAGCGCCGGCACGTTGTCGTAGGAGGGGATGCCCACGAGTACGTGATGCCCGGGTATCGCGGCTGCCCAATCGAGCAACAGCGCGGTCTGATGCCGCATATAGGCACGATACAGGCGCGGCGAATCGAGCAACGTGTTGTAGCCCATCAACACGGTTTGATCGGACACGCGCATCGTCTCCCGATAGAAATTCCTCGACCAGAAATGTCTGCTGATGGGCCCGCCGCGCAGGCCGAACGGGGCGACGCGACGTGTGGCGTGGCTGAGGAAGAACGCGCCGTCGAACCGGTTCCGGATCTCCGCCAGGAGTTCTCGATAGCCTTGCTGACGATCGCGGATCGGTTCGATATCGAGGTGCACGCCCGGTACCCCGCAAGCCTGGAGCCGGCCCATTGTCTGCATCACGCATTCCCGCCACTCGGGATCGTGCAGCGGGAGCTGCCCGGCCTCGCCGCTGATCCAGGGCAGAAACATCACGTCGGGCGCGCGCCTTTTGAGGCTGAAGAAGGCTGGTCCGGGCATCCGGCCCAGTGTTCCGCTCGGGGTGAGCTTGCCTGCACGGACATACACGTAGCGTATCCCATTCTCGTTGAGCGTGGCGATCAGAGCATCCAGTTCGCCTTCGGACACCGGCCTGCCGGACGGTGTGTCGTGTCCGGCGTACCACTTCTGCCCGATCCACAGGCCGTTGCAGCGCTTGTCGAATCGGAGATTCGTCGTCGGGCGCACGTCCCAGCCCAGGAAGAGCAGCGTGGGAACAAGCAGGCAGGGTAGTGCGAGGGCAAGCCGTTTCTTGCGCGATCCCGCCAGACAGCAGCGCCAGCACCACCGCGCAGTGCTGAGGCCGAACACGATCAGGACCGGCAACAGCAACACACAACAGGCATGCTCAACAAAGCGCCCCGGGTCGGTTCTGTGCGACGCGCGCAGCAACGGGATGCCGAGCGTGATCAGCAAGTACCAGAAGAGCGGAATGACAAGCGGGATACGAAGCAGGGCGCGGCCCATACGCGTATGCGGTTTGAGATTCTGCTTGTGCGCACAGCGATCGAGAGTCCTCTCGACAGTGCAATAGAGCAGGCTCAAGCTTAGAAAATAGACGGCTATTCCCACGAGTCTGTGAACAGTTTCGTGCGAGAGCCAGCCATATAGCGGCCCGATGCTGGCGATGCGCATGAGGACCACGATGCGTGTGGCATTGACCAGCAGGGCCAGGCTGTATGCAAGCGGGAATGCGCCGAGCAGCCATGCCGTCTTCTTGCCTGGCCCTCGGAAACGGTGCATCTGCGCAAACGTCAACATGCAGAAGCAGATGATCAGGAAGTTGATGCCGGCGCAAGCCGGCGCGATCAGCGTGCCTCCATCGGTACTGACGGATCCGCCGCCTTCCTCGAAGAGGAACCTCACCCCTGTTGCCAGACTAACGAGGGCCGCCGTCGGCCGAAGGATCCATTGCAGCTCGGCGCTACCGGCGCAGCTGTAGGCGGCTTTCAGTGCCCACGCCATTGCGGCTGCAGCCAGATAGAAGAGCCCGTCTTCTGCCAGCCGCCTTTTCATTGGTTCGCTCTCCGATGTGCCAGCAGATGCCTGCCGAGCGACACGCCGGCGAGGCCGATGGCCGAGAGCAGTAGCAGCAGATAGAAGCCGGGCTCAGGGACCTCTTTTGCTGGGCCGGCGACAGACGGATTCGACACCCGCGGGCCGGACGTTTGGCCTTGACCGACCGCGAGTTCCGAGACGCCTTCCGGCAACGGGAGGGGCTGCTTGACATCCTGCGCGTCGGCCCCGGGGTTGCGGATGACTTCGTGCACGGCGACAAACGCTGTGTGGCGAGTCAGCAGATCGTACGTGAGTCCCAGCGAGGTAATCTCGCGTATCAGCTCGTCGTCTTGCACGGCGAAGTTGAAATCGGAGAGCGCCGCCACTCTCGTTCTGGCCCAAAGGTAGCGGAGTGGCCTGTGCTGCGCCATTGGCCGTGTGCTCGCGACGTCGAACTTCCGCAGATATTGCCCCGTGCCACTTGTGCCCCGGAGCGTGATTGTGCCACGCGGCTGGCCGCGCCATTTCCCGAAAACAAGCAAGGGGCGTTGCGCGAGCAGATCCGGAATCGAGGTCGGTTCCACGTCGTATGCTTCAAAGCCGTCGTAGCTCACGCCAATGGCTGTGAGCACCGGGCTTTCGACATAGCGCCGGAACACGGCCGCCCGTTGCGGCGCTTCGCTCGAATTGGTCACGATGAAGGGCTCGCCTCTGCCCGCGCGGGCCATGCCCTCGATCAGGTAGCGGTTGACGCTTGACCCGATTCCGAACGCAAACACGTTGGCCTTGTTCAGGTTTTCGCGGATCAGAGAGAAGACGTCTCTTTCAGCCGAGACATACCCGTCGGTGACGACGAGCAAGCTCCTGGAGACGCTCTCATCCTGCGGCATTGCGAAGGCCCGTTGCATCGCCGAGAGCAGCCGCGTGCCGCCGCCGCCCTGCTGTCGGTCGATCAAGGCGATCGCTTTGCGGATATTCGCTTGGCTGGCCGTCACGGATTCGGGCGACATTGCCGCGGACGTTCCGGCGAAAAGGATGACGTTGAAGGTATCCGTCGGTCGCAGACTTCCGATAAGCTATCTGAG
>Ga0272441_10002168_pt1 | contig 40448 bp, 27 predicted proteins | sample SSMProp6N_FD_193582 | JGI IMG/M metagenome (GOLD analysis project Ga0272441, IMG submission 193582) | Marine sediment archaeal communities from Little Sippewissett salt marsh, Falmouth, MA, United States - SSM-Prop-6N | ecosystem: Environmental > Aquatic > Marine > Wetlands > Sediment ... | reverse complement strand
GCCGGGCGGCGAGGGCAAGGCGCGACGAAGGCGCATACCGGGAGTATTCAACTGAGGAGCAACGCAGCCATCGACGTTCGGAGTCCGCGAAACCCGGAACGAACTTCCGGGGCGTAGAACTAGGCCCATGCATCGCCCACGCATCGCCCACGTAAAGTCCCGGTTTTGCCGCCCGTCCACCCTCCGCACAGGGCGCATACCCGCCCAGGAACACTACCCGACGGCCGCTGGGACCGAATCGGAGAAGATCTCACCCTTCACGCCTCACGAGCCCCTGAGCTCTGTTCCCCGGTGCGACTCATAGGCGGATAGACAGCACCCGTTGTGGCAAGGAACTCGTCGATGAAACGGAGCGCTCGCTCCAGGCTACCGAAACAGGGCATGTCCGCTGCCCGAAGCTGGGACAGGTCGATTTTCCGCGTCATGTGCAGTTGATCAACAGTGGGTTTGTAGCGACGTCCAGGGCCGAAGTGACTCGACAGCCACCCTTTGACTCCACGGCGTGCCTCCCAAGAGGACCCTTCCCAATGTGTGCCTGGTAGGAGCCCTGCTCTTCCATCAACAAACGGCTTCGTCATGTTTTCCAGGCAGGGCAGAAAGAGAACTTCGTACTCCGGGTGCAGGAGTACGTAGGCGGTTGGAAAGGGGAGCGCAAGACTGCGAAGCGAGGCAGCAATGCCGAGCGCCACTTCTTTGGGACAGGCGTCGTCCTCATCGCGCAGGATCAGCAAGGCTCCTGCATCGGGTTTGTTGCGGATGAACTCTGCTCCGTTGCACACTCCCCCAATGTTGCGCCTGGGCTTCCACTGGTGGAGGTTCTTCCAACGCCGCGGGTTGGACCAGGAGATTCGGCAAGCGATGTCGGTGCTCAGGCGTGCGATGAGGTTCTGGGCGGCGGCGACCTCGCCTTGACCTTCGACCAGGATGTAGCCCTTTTTCATGATCCCGGGGCACCATGAATAGGCAACTCGAGTTGCAGCTCACCGGACACCATCAACTCACCGAGAGTCAGCAGCTGTTTTTTCACAGCGTTCTTGTGGGATTCGGAAAGCGCTGTGAGCGTCGTGAGCGCCTCGTGCCGCTGAGTGACGAAGATCTTCGCGCGTTTGAGGTCCAGATAGTCGAGCAGCAGAGGACTGTGCGTGGTGACCAGAATCTGGGACCGTTCACTGGCCTCGAGCAAATAGTCATACAACAAGGGAAGGGCGCCGGGATGAACGGTTAACTCCGGCTCCTCTATACCGATGACCGGCGGCGCTGGGTCCTGCAGCAGAGCCGTCAACAAACCTGCGACCCGGAGGGTTCCGTCCGACTCCAGGTCCGCTCCAAACCAATAGGGGTTTGCAGGAGCCGAGCGAGGCCGGGAGGTGAGCTGGGGCCGTGCGGCCGTCGAGCGAGCGGTCCTGGAAACCCCTATTAGTTGGATGCCGTGAGTTTCTTGATCATCTTTCGCTCCGCTCGCTGCGGTGGGGGCGGTGGCATGTAGTGCTTCTGAGCGATCGCGTTGGAATTTGCTCAGTTGGCCAAGTATCAGCGAGTGCGGTTCGAGGGTCAAGCAGCCCACTGTCGGGGGCGCCGATTCTGCGGGGTGCCTTCGCCGGATCCGTGATTGGCGGGATTTTGCGTGCTTGGTCGCTGCGGCGCATCTCGTCTGCGAATCGCACCGCGAGATCTTCATCCTTCGGTCCTGACACGCTGTGCCAAGGGGGGAATGACGAAGTGGCTGGTCCGCCTCGACGCGACGATGCCCCTTCGATGCCAGCGGGTGTCTGGGCCGGCGACCATGGGTTGAACCTCGTAGGATACGGCCAGTGTTTTGCACCAGCTGATTGCCCAACGGCCGGCGCGAGGGTATTGTCCCCAAACCCCAAATGGGAGACGCAGTGGCGCGAATCATCGAATACCTGTCCGGGGACCAGCTCCGGGCCGCCCTGGTCGAGGGCGAGGCCAAGAAGAAGCTCCAGCTCGTGGACGCCGCGGGTCGCAGGACCCGGGTGGGATCGGACAAGATCCTGTTCGAGCACACCGCCGCCTCTGTCGAAGCCTTCCTGCACCAGCGCGACCCCCTGGCGGCCGAGGTGGACGTGGAGCTGCTCTGGGAGACGGTGTCAGAGAGCGGCACGCCCGCGGACCTCACGGCCGCGGACCTCACGGCCGCGGACCTCGCCCAGATGTACTTCGACGATTCCTCCTCATTGCACTGCTCGGCCGTGTTCCAGCGCCTGGTCACCGAACGGGCGCACTTCCGCCGTCGAGGGTCGGCCTTCCAGCCCCGGTCACCGTCGGACCTGGACCAGCTGCGAAGACAGCAAGACGCCGAAAACCAGCGTCGCGCCGAGGAGGAGGCGCTCACCCGAGACCTCACCGCGTCCCCGTTGGATCCCGCCCTCTGCGCCCGCCTGGAGCGGTGGATCCGATCCACCGAGGACAAAGTGCTCGCCACCGTGCTGGCGCCCCTGGCCAAGGACCCCGTCCGCCACGCCTTCGACCTGCTGCTGGCCGCCGACTACCTCCCCCCCACCGCGGACCTGCCCGTGCTGCAAGCCAACCTCCGGGCGGACCATCCCGCCGGGGTGCTGGCCCATGCAGAGGCGCTGTCCAGGCCCGGCGTGGACGCCCCGGCGACGCCCGCCGCCTTCTCCATCGACGACGCCGACACGCGCGAGGTGGACGACGTGCTCACCGTCACCCTGGAGGGAGACGCGACGCGCGTGGACATCGACATCGCCGACGTGGCGGCCTGCGTGAAGTCCGGCGACCCCGCGGACCGGGAGGCCCGGCGGCGAGCCAGCACGGCCTACCTGCCCACCGGCGCGTACTACATGCTGCCCGAGCGGATCGGCTGCGACCTGGTGAGCCTGCGCGCGGGAGAGCCCCGGCCGGCCATGCGCACGAGCGTCTGGTTCGATGACCAGGGACAGGTCCTGCGCCACAGCCTATCCCGCGTCAACGTCCGCGTGGGGAAACGCCTGGACTACGACACGGCGGACGCGCTGCTGGCCGCCGACGGGGCCGCCGCCGACGGGGCCACCGCCGACGGGGCCACCGCCAAGGCCCTCGGGCAGGTCAACAAGGTGGCGGGGCAATGCCGGGCAGCTCGCATGGAGGCCGGCGCGGTCTCTTTCCAGCGCCCGGAATGGAAGATCCGGATCTCGGCCGACGGCGCCGAGATCCACATCACGCCCATCCCCGCGGACTCCCCGAGCCGACGGCTGGTGGCCGAGATGATGATCCTCACCAACCGCCTCGCCGCGGAGCGCGCGGCAGACGCGGGCCTACCGATGATCTTCCGAGTGCAACCTCCGCCCACGGGAAAGGTCCCGTCGCTGGCGCCGGACGATCCGGCGGCCTTCGCCAAGCTGCGAGGTCTCATCCAGCCGGCCAGCCTCTCCCTCGAGCCGAAGTGGCATTGGGGGCTTGGAGTACGAGCCTACACCCAGGTCACGTCGCCCCTGCGCCGCTATGCCGATCTCGTGGCTCAACGCCAGCTCACCGCGCTGCTGGAAGACGAGCCGCCGCCCTACAGCGCAGAGGAGCTGCTCAAGGTGCTGGCCCAATCAGAGGCCGTGGAGCGGGAGCTCAAGCGCACCGAGTCCCTCGTCACGGAGCGGTGGGCCCTGGAGGCGGTGGCCCGGCTGGACCAGCGCACGGGCCTGCCCGGGCAGGTGGTGTCCGAGGCCGCGGGCGGCTACAAGGTGATGCTGTCGGTGTCAGGGGCCGTGGGGCTGCTCACTACGAAACAGAAGCTCGACATCGGCGAGACCGTGGCGGTGGACGTACAAAAAGTGCGACCCCGTCACGCCACGCTGCGACTGGTCCCGGGAACCTGACCATGGCCATCGCATTCTTCGACCTGGACCGCACCCTCTTGCCCGTGAACTCCGCCTGGCTGTGGATGCGCTACGAGGTCGATCACGGCCACATCACCTGGCGCCAGGTGGCCCATGCGTCGGTCTGGCTCTCGGCCTACCACCTGGGCGTCGCCACTATGGACAAACCCCTGCGACAGGCCATCGCCGCCTACGCCGGCTCGTACGCCACGGACCTACGGGACCGGACGCGGGACTTCTACGAGCGCCGGCTCGCCGGCGGATACCGCCCGGGTGGGCTGCGCTCCCTGGCGGCGCACCGGGCCGCCGGAGAGCCCGTGGTGCTCCTGACAACCTCCTCCACGTACCTGTCGGAGCTGGTGTCCGCGGACCTCGGGCTGGACGGCATCCTGTGCAACGCCTTCGAGGAGGACCGGGACGGCCGCCTGACCGGGCGCGCCGTAGAGCCCCTGTGCTATGGCCAGGGCAAGGTGGCAGCCGCCGCTCGCTACGCCGCAAGCCAAGGTTGCGGACTGGTGGATTGCGCCTTCTACTCCGATTCCCTGTCCGACCTGCCCATGCTGGAGGCCGTCGGCCGCCCCGTCGTGGTGGAGCCGGATCCCCGCCTGCGCCGCCTCGCCAATCGGCGCGGCTGGCAGGCGGAGACCTGGTAGCGCAATTCGGTCTTTCAAACACAGCCCTGTTGTATTATTCTCGCGGATACGCAGTGCTGCCCAATTCGTAAGCACTCATCTGACGAACTGGATAGTCGTTGCTAGGTAGAAATCGCCGCCCCAGGACGCAACAAATCCACTGCCGCGTTTGTTGTACCACGCGGGGCCCCCGACGGTTCGAGGCGCTGGTTGGCTTCTAGAAAACCACTCGGATTACTTACGTTAATCGCAGGTGGAGCCGCTGCGGAGCGAACGCAGATCCGAGACGTCCTCTCCGATCGCGGTCATCAGGTGGCCCAGTGCGCCGACCTCGACGACGTGGTCGAAAGGCTGGACGCGGAGCCCTATCAGCTAATCATCGTCGACTGGACCGACCCCGACCGTGCGACCGGGCTCTGTCAACAAATCCGCTCACACTTCCAGGGCCAGAACGCCGTGCTCCTGGCCGTGTGCGACGCCGACGTGGCGCGGTCCAGCGACGACCTCATCGACGCCGGCGTCAACGACTTCGTGGCCCGCCCCGTGGACCCCACCCTCCTGTCGGCCCGCCTCGCCTTCCTCGAGCAGTGGGCGCACAACCTCATGGAGCGCCTCTGGGCCGAGGAGGCCCTCCGGGAAAGCGAGGAGGAGTTTCGCGATCTCTTCGAGTCGTCGCCGGTCGGGATCTACCAGTCCACCCCCGAAGGGCGGATCCTCATGGCCAACCCCCAGATGGCGCGCATGCTTGGCTATCACTCCTTCCACGAGATGACGAGCGTCGATCTGGAGGAGAGTGGCTTCTGGCCGTCCTATCCTCGCAAGCGGTTCAAGCTGCAGCTCGAGCGGGAGGGGGAGATCCGTGGATTCGAGGCCGCCTGGACCCGCCGGGACGGCCGCACGCTCTTCGTCCGTGAAAACGCCCGCGTGGTGCGAGACGGCACGGGCAATGTGCTGTACTACACCGGCGCGGTGGAGGACATCACCGACCAGAAGCACGCTGAGGAGGCCCTCCGAGAGAGCGAGCAGCGGTATGCCCTGGCCATGGACGGCGCCAAGGACGGACTGTGGGAGTGGGACCTCGTCATCGACGAGCTGCGCCTGTCCCCGCGCTGGAAGGAGATGCTCGGATACCAGGAGGAGGACGTCCCCGACACCCCTGATAGCTGGTTCAACCTCGCGCACCCCGAGGACGTGGAGTCCCTGCGCGCGGCGTTGACCTCGCACCTGGAGGGCCACACCCCTCACTTCGAGTTCGAGCACCGCATGCAGCACGCGGACGGCACCTGGCGCTGGATGCTCTCCCGGGGCGTGGCCGTGCGGAACACCGATGGCACCCCACGCCGCATGGCTGGCTCGCAGACCGACACCACCGAGCGCCGCCGGGCCGAGGAGGAGCTGCTGCACCACGCCCTGCACGACCGGCTGACAGGGCTGCCCAACCGGGCGCTGCTCATGGACCGGCTCCGGCGCGCCACGGCCCTGGCCAACCGCAACAAGGACTTCGCCATCGCCGTGATCTTCCTGGATCTGGACCGGTTCAAGCTGATCAACGAGAGCCTCGGTCACGAGCGGGGCGAAAAGATCCTCGTCCAGGTGGCCCAGCGGCTCGAGGCGTGTCTGCCCCAGGGTGACACGGTGGCCCGGGTGGGCGGCGACAAGTTCGCGGTGCTGCTGGAGGGAATCGAGTCCGTCGATGAGGCGCGGACCACGGCGGACGCCATCCAGGTGCAGCTGACCCAGGCCTTCCGGGTGGGCGGAAGCGACGTATTCCTCACCGCCTCCATGGGCATCGCCGGCTCGACCCTGGGCTACGATCGCGCCGCGGACATGATGCGTGACGCGGAGGTGGCCATGTACCGGGCCAAGTCCATGGGACGCGCCTGCCACGCAGTCTTCGACCCGTCCATGCGGGAACGGGCCGTGGCCTGGATGCAGATCGAGGGCCACCTCCGCCACGCCGTAGATCGGAAGGAGCTGCGAATCTACTACCAGCCCATCATCTCCTTGTCCTCGGGTGGCATCGTGGGCTTCGAGGCGCTGCTGCGCTGGCAGCACCCCGAGCTGGGCCTCATCCCCCCGGCCAAGTTCGTGCACATCGCCGAGGAGACGGGCCTCATCGTGCCCATCGGCAAGTGGGTGCTCCGGGAGGCCTGCCTGCAGCTGCAGCGCTGGCGAAGGACCTTCTCGGACCACGCGAACCTCACCATCAACGTCAACCTGTCGGGCCGGCAGTTCGGCCAGCAGAACCTGGTGAAGCAGGTGGAGCAGGTGCTGCAGGAGACCCACATCGATCCCCGGGCCCTCAAGCTGGAGATCACCGAGAGCGTGCTCATGGAGGACCGGAACATTGCCCTCAAGGCCCTCCGGCAGCTCAAGGACCTCAACGTCCAGCTCTCCATCGACGACTTCGGCACGGGCTACTCCTCCTTCAGCCACCTGGAGCTCTTCCCGGTGGACTCGTTGAAAATCGACCGCAGCTTCATCAACCGCATGGGGCTCAACGGACAGAACGCCGAGATCGTGGACACCATCGTCACCCTGGGCCGGACCCTGGGGCTCACCGTGGTGGCCGAGGGAGTGGAGACCGCGGGGCAGCTGAACCAGCTCCGCTCGAGCAGCTGCGAGCTCGCCCAGGGCTTCCTCTTCGCCGAGCCCATGAACCACGAGGACGTGGACGCCATCCTCCTACGCAACCCCCAGTGGTAGCGGCGCCCCCCCCGGATTCACGCCACCGCGTTTTTCCCTACGGAATCGGGCGACATTCCTTTATTCTGATGCCTCCTGAGGCTACGAGAAGGACGACGACATGGCGAGGCGGACGGTGATCGGCGTCGGGCGGGTCGGGCGGATCGGGCGGGTCGGGCGGATCGGGCTGGTCGGGCGGATCGGGCTGGTCGGGCGGGTCGGGCGGGTCGGGCGGGTCGGGCGGGTCGGGCGGGTCGGGCTGGTCGGGCTGGTCGGGCGGGTCGTGCTGGTCGGGCTGGTCGGGCTGGTCGGGCTGGTCGGCGCAGGCTGCAAGACGGCCAAGGAGGAGGCCAAAACCTTCAAGCGCTGCGGCCAGGGTCGCAAGTGCAAGACCCCGAACGTCTGCATTCGCGTTGGCCGCACCACCCAGGGCGTCTGCGTCTATCCGTGCAAGCGGGACACGGATTGCCCCCAGCCCTTCCGTTGCACGGGAGGCTACCGCCTCAGCAAGAAGAGCGGACACTATTGTCGGCGCCCCTCGGTGGCCGAAGGCGGCGACTGCTCCCGTATCCAGGACGGCTGCAAACCCGCCCACCGGTGCTTCAAGAACCGGTGCGTGCGCGAGTGCTCGAAGACCAGCGACTGCCCGGACAAGACCAAACGCTGCCTCCAGGTGGTGGACACCACCCGCGGCACCGCGGTGGCGACCAAGGACCTGTACCGTGGATGCCTGGAGGCCAAGCAGACCCACGGCCAGCCCTGCGCCGCGGCGGGCCCCTTCTGCGCGCGGTCTCACATCTGCTACCGGGGCGGCTGCATCCGGACCTGCACCGACGACAAGGGCTGCGCCAAGGGCTTCATCTGCGATGGCGCTTTCTACAAGGGCGCAGACGCCCTGCGGAACCGGGCCAAGGGAGCCAAGCCTGACGTAAGGTACTGCCGCCGGGCGGGCGGCAAGAACGCGGCTTGTGATCTGCGCGCGGGCAAGACCTGCGGGCGGGGGCTCTTCTGCCTGAGCCGCCGCTGCCGGGAGATTCATCGCGCCAAGGTGGGCAAGCCCTGCCACGAGCGACGCGGCATCTTCTGCGCCAAGGGAGCGACCTGCTACGCGGGCAAGTGCCACATGCAGTGCAAGGTCAACGAAGACTGCCCCCGGGTCCGGCGCAAGCCCGGCAGATGCCAGCTCCGCACCGTTCGCAAGAAGAGGACGGGGCTCTGTTTCTGAACCACCGCCGGGGTTGAGAGGCGGTCTGTGCGGCGGGTCCGAGCGGCGGAGCGACGCGGCGGGTCCAAGGTGCGGAGCTACGCAGCGGGGCTGATGTTCGTGACGATGGGGTTGCCACGAGGCGTGATGCTGCGCAGCAACGGCACGGCCGAGAACCGGATTCCCAGACCCAGGATCTCGCCCCGGCGGCGGGTCCACATGACCACCCCCGTGAACCGATACCGCTCCCGCGGGGGGCCGATCACCAGATCCACGGTGCTGCCCTCGGGGATGTCCTCCGGAGACATCACGTACATGCCGCCGCCAGAGACGTTGACCGCGGTGCCCCGTCGCTCGCCGTCACGGGTGCGCAGGACCACGGGCAGCATGATCGGCAGGCGACGGTGGTGACGGCGGTGCCGCGCGGGGTCGCCCTCCAGGAGGCGCTTGAGCCCCCTGAGCATCCGGCGCTCCGCTGGCGTGAGCCGCAAGCCCACCTGATCGTGCATGTTCAGCAGGGCATAGTCATGACAGGACTTCACTACGTTCAGCTGGCCTGCATCACCATGTCTGGGACGATCCATCGGGGATGTCATGGTCATTGGCTCTGTCTCCGGGTTCGCTCTATGAAACCGCCCCGCTGGCGGATTATTTCCACGAATCGAATCTGCTCACAGAAGCACCATACGCATCACTTGACGGTTCGGTTTGACAAGCAAATCCGATGCCATCTCCCAACTTTCCATAACCGCCCGAAATCTGGCGTGTAGGTTTTTTGCATACCGTGCCAATCCGACCATCGTGTGTCGCAGTGTAACCATCCTGACCGTGTAAGACCTGACATTTTGACACCCCGCACGGGTTGCCGGAGAAAGGAAAAAAACCATGGGCTGCCCCGCCGACGGTGGTCGCTGGTGACAGTGGGTATCCAACCTGGTCCCGGATGACCCTGGTGTGGCGTTGGGTCCCAAGCTCTGGTAGGCTCGGGCCGAGCCTCGAGGGAAAGGAGCTCGACCATGGTACGGATGGTGACGCTGATGGTTCCGCTGTTGTTGGGCGGTTCTGCCGCGGCAACCCCCGCCTCTGCGACCGACACCGCGCCGGGAGGAACGGTTACCGCCTCGCAGAGCCCGGCGGTGGTGGTGTTCTTTGGGCATGGCGAGCAGATCTTCGACGTGGGGCCGCTGCCCGACCTGGGCAAGGCGGCGAAGAAGAAGGCCGCGACGAAGGGCAAGAAGAGGTCCGGGAAGAAATCCAAAAAGAAGGCCAAGAAGCGGCGGACCCACGGGCGGTGGTTGGATGGCTACCGGGCGGGGTATCGCTGCCAAGTGCTGCTCATCTTCTGGGCCTACGTCCACCGGTGGGGCTGCAAGCCGGCCGTGTTCCAGGGCAAGACCTACCTGCGCTCCGCCATGTCGGACCAGACGCGGGGCTCCACCATCCGCGCCCTGGAGAAGGCCATCGCGGAGAAGTACAAGCCTTCGGACCACAAGCTCGGGTGGTGGGCGCGCAACGGGCGCTGGGTCCTGGGGGGGATCCTGCTCCTGCTCATCCTGAGCGGCATCATGAAGCGCATGCGGCGTCGCCGGTACTGAGCCGAGCTAGAGGGCCGCTGCCCTCCGGGGCTCGTCGGCCGCTGTTCCCCTACCCCGTCAGATCCACGCGAAAGGCCACCTCGAAGAGGCCGTCGGTGTCGCGCCGCAGGACAGAGAGGGCGTCCACCTCGAAGGTCAGGGGTTGCCAGGCCTCGTTGAGCTCGTCGACCAACCGGCGACCCAGCAGGAGGGTCTTGGTCTGGCCCACGATGAGGTGCGGGGTGAAGCCCGACTCGAATCGCTGGGACGTGTCCAGGTGCGGATACTGCGCCACCAGGCCGGCGTGGAGGGCCTCCAAGGGCTCCCGCGGTTGCGGATCCAGCCACAGGGTGGCGCGGTTGCTGGACTGCTGGAAGTGGCGGACGGTGGAGAGGGTCACCTCCCAGGCGCCCACGGCCGCGCTGACCTCGGCCAGCCGCTCCCGCTCCTCGTCCAAGGCATCGGGGTGCACGAAGGGGAAGACCAGGTTGATGTGCGGCATCCAGCGCGCCAGCTGATTGTCGTGTTTTTTCCGAATGGCGTTGATGGGTTCCCAGACCGAGTCCGGTGGCACGATGGCCACGGCGCTGCGGCTGGATCGGTTCACTAGAAGTGGGCTCATGGGAGGTGGGTTACCACGAAGCAGCGATCCTCTCAATCCCTGATGCGCAAGCGAGCCGATGGCGCGAGATCGATGAAACCCATGTGATTAAATCCGTTCCCCGCATGGGAAAAGGCACCCACCGCGCGCAGCGCGGGCCCCCCTGGAAGGGGCGGGGGGGATGCAGTGAGCCGCGAAGCGGCGGAATCGTCTCCGGAAATTGGACAACGCAATGAGAAGCGCATAGAGTTGCGCTCTCCAGAAATGCATGGTGATCCACCAAAAGGGCAAGAGGGGAGGTGGGGAGCGTTCGTGAACACATGGCGATGAAACGCACAGGTGGATCAAAGGCCTGCGCGCGGGTAGACTATGGACCCACCACGGGAGAACGCATGCGCGCGCGACATTCCTTCGGGTTCCCGATGATCCTCATGGTCTCGCTGGTCCTGGTCGGCCTCGTCGGCAGGGCCGGATGCGCCGACCCGGACGGAGGTGGACCGGTGGCCCCCTACCCGGCGCCGGATTTCAGCCTGCCAGACTTCAACCCCTACTCCAGCTCCTGGAACGACCACCGCAGCCCCTCCGAGGAGGTGGGCAAGGTGCTGGTCGTGTACTTCGCGTCCTTTTCCTGAGGGTACGGCTGGTCGCAGTTTGCGGCCCTCAACGACCTGCTCGAAGGCTGGCGTGCGGACGGATTCACCGCCGACGACGTGGAGGTCTGGACGGTTGGCTACTACGCCAGCGTGGGCCACGCCTCCGTTTTTGGCGAGGGCTACGACGCCGCCTGCCTGGGCGACTATGCGGCTGCGGACCAGAGCGCCTACGAGGCCTTTGACGCCGGCGTGGACGACGTCTTCATCATCGACCGCCAGGGCCAGGTGCAGTTCCTCGTCACATTGGCGGTGATGGATCTCAACGAGTCGAAGCACCGATCCACCGTGGACGGCTGGGTGCGCCACCTGCTCTGAACGAGGTCCGAATCCGTCTGCGTCGCCGCCTGGGGCGCCGGACCACCGCAGAGGCATCCAATGTATCCAATGGGGCCACTGGTCCGTGTCCTGGTGTCCACATGCGTTTTTGGCACCATTGAATTCAAGGGGTTAGCACCGAATCCACGCTGGCATGGATGTTGAAGTCGCTCACCTCGAACGGAGGTGAACCATGGCCGATATCCAAAGCAGCTCTCACATGCGCCCGCTGGTCCGGCGCGCCTTTCGCAACAGCGGTCTAGTCGTCGTGGTGGTGGTCGTCCTGCGGCTGACCGTGTACGGCTGCACCGGCTCGACCAACCAGGTGAAGATGCCCACGATGGTGGTGACGTCCTTGGCGACCCTGGAGGGTGCCCGGCCGGATCAACCGAAGATCCGCATCCGGTTCAGCCGCCCCGCCGTGGCCAAGTCCGAGGTGGGAAAGCTGCTGGAGGATCCGCCCGTGGTGGTGGGACCGACCCTGTCGGTGAAGGGACACTGGAGCGACCGTCAGACCCTGGTCATCCGGCCCGCCGACAAGCTCAAGCCGGGTACGCGCTACGACGTGTACCTCACCGGCGACCTCGCCCACAGAAACAAGAAGGTGCGCTTTCACTTCGTCTACGCCCCCCTCAAGCTCGAGCGCATCTCCGGAGTCGTCTTTGCCAAGCTCCCGCCCAACCCGCGGTTCCTATTGCACTTCAACTACCCGGTCCGCGCCGGGGAGGTGGCGAAGAACTGCTTTCTGCGCGAGCCCGGGGGGCTTTGGCCCCAGGCGCTCACCACGCCCGTGGCCCGGTACGTGTCCAAGGTCATCCCCGTGACCACCGCGAAGCGCCTCGCCAACAGCCGCACCTACCAGCTACGCTGCGTCTCGCTGGTGAGCGCCGACGGCGGCGAGCCCATCGAGGTGAAGCTCGACCGGAAGCTCACCACATTTCCGGGCTTCCGGGTCGTGGACGTGGGCCCCGTCGTCGACGACTACCCGCCCGGGGACGTGCCCATCGAGGTGGCCTTCTCCACACCCGTGGCGGCCCCTGAGATCCGCAAGCACATCCGCATGTCTCCGGTGGTAGAGGGCGTGGACAAGGGCTGGGTCTACCAGCAGGGCAAGCGCTACAAGGCCACGGTGCGCCTCAAGGGCAACACCCTCTATACGGTGACCGTGGCCGCCGCGTTGAAGGACCAGTTCGGCCAGCCCCTGGGCCGCACCCGGACCTACACCTTCAAGACAGGCAAGCCCCGGGCCGCCCTGCAGATGGAGCGCGGAATCTACGCCGTGGAGGGATCGTCCGCCGGGTATCCCGTCTGGACGCGGAACATGCGCCGCTTCGGCGTGAGCTGCGCCCAGGTGCCCACCGACAAGCTCGTGAAGGTCATCACGAGCCGCGCCTACGACCCCTGGTACGGCGGCCAAAAAAAGAAGATCCGCTGGTCGAAGCTGGGGTTGTCCCAACGCAGCACCGACGTGACATTCGCCGCCAAGGACGACGAGTGGAAGCTGCACCACCTCTCCCTGCACAAGATGTGCGGTGCCTCCAGGCCCCGTGGAGTCTACCTGGCCGAGGTCACCTCCGCCGAGCTCAAGCCACACCCCGACTACACCTGGCGCTATCGCCCCCACCGCCAGGTGCTGACCAACGTCACCGACCTCGGCGTCCTGCTCAAGGTGGGCCCGGCGTCGGGTCTCGTCTGGGTGTCCAGCCTCAAGACCGGCAAACCCGTCGCCGGCGCCAAGGTCACCCTCTACACCAAAAAGGGCAAGGTGGTGCACCGCGGGCGCACCAACGGAAAGGGCCTGGCGCGGATCCCCGGCGCCGCGAAGCTGCTCAAGCACCTGTCGGCGCGATCCGATGATTGGGTGCCCCAGCGGGCTCAGCGGCTCATCGCCGTCGTGGAGAAGAACAAGGACCTGGCCGTGGTGGACGGCAACTGGGCCAATGGAATCCAGCTGTGGAACTTCGGCGTGACGGTGGACCACAAAACCGCGGGCGCTCGCATCCGTGGGTTCATCCAGTCCGACCGGGGCATCTACCGGCCCGGCGAGACCGTCCACTTCAAGGGGCTTGTGCGGGAGATCCGCCTCGGCGCCCTGCCCCGCGTGCCCCGCAGACGTAAGGTGAAGATCATCGTGCGGGACGGCCGCGGCGCGGTGGTGCTCAACACCCGGCGAAGGATCACCCGCTACGGCGGCTTCGCCTTTGATCTGTCCCTGTCCAAACACGCCAGCCTGGGCGACTACTACGTGCACGCCACCGTCCAGAACCAGTCCTTCCGGGAGAAGTTCACGGTCCAGGCTTTCCGCAAGATCAGCTACGAGATCAAGATGCCCAGCCCCAGGCGCCACGTTCGGGCGGGCGAGAGGGTCAAGCTCGAGGCCACCGCGCGATACCTCTTCGGCGCACCGGTGAAGGACGCCAAGTACCGGGTGATCATCCAGCGGCGGGAGCGCGCCGTCAGCTTTGGAGGCTACCCGGGCTACGTTTTCAGGGACTGGGCCAGCTCCCGTTCCTACTACGGCAACGGCAGAGGGGATTCGAGTCACTACGGCTACTCCTTCGTGGAGGACGACGACGGCCACACCGACGAGAAAGGCGGAGCCTCCCTGGCGGTGGCCACCACCACCGGCCACTCCGGGGTCCAGGACTACCTGGCCCAGATCACCGTCACCGACGAGACGGACCAGTCGGTCTCCAAGTCCGTGGTCATCACCGCCCACCCCACGGACGTGTACGTGGGTCTGCACACGCAGGAGTACGTGCAAGCGGTGGGCATGCCCTTTGCCGTCAACACGGTGGCCCTGTCGCCGGCGGGCAAGCGGGTGGCGTCGGCGGCCAAGCTGAGCTTCGAGCGCAGTGACTACGAGTGCAAGTGGAAGGGCAAGTACCGAGCCTATCGGACCTGTAGCCGCAAGAAGAAGGTCGTGTGGACCCGGGACATCCGCATCCCTGCCACAGGCGCCGGCACCGTGAAGATCCGGCCGCGCAAGGCCGGTGAGTACACGATTCGCCTGACCGCCACCGACTCCAAGGGGACGAAAGTCGTGGCCGCGAGATCGGTGTGGATCATCGGGCGCGGGGACGCCTTCTGGAGCGGCGACGAGTCGGTGCGCATGCAGCTCATCACGAGCAAGAGGCGCTACAAGCCAGGCGAGACCGCCCGGCTCGTGCCGCGCACGGCGCTGCGGGGCGCCACGGCGCTGGTCACCCTCGAGCGCAACGGCGTCATGGACGCCCGGGTCACTCGGCTGCGCTCCCCCGCCGCAGGCCTCAAGGTCAAGCTGGGCCGCAAGCACGCCCCCAACGTGTACGCCACAGTTACCCTGGTGAGCGGACGCACCGGGCGCGGAGACCGTAACCGCCCGCGGTTCACCATCGGCGTGGTCAACCTGCAGGTCTCCCCCGTGAGCCGCCGCCTCAAGGTGCGCATCCGCACCCTCAAGCGCAAGTACGAGCCGGGTGAGATGGTGCGTGGCACCATCCGCGTTACCTCCACAACAGGCGCCCCCGTGCGAGCGGAGCTGAGCCTGTCGGTGGCCGACGAAGGCGTGCTGCAGCTCATCGGCTATCGCACCCCGTCGCCCATGGCGCGGTTCTTCGCGCCATGGGGAATCGGCGTGGAGAACGCCACCAACTGGAACCGAATCGCCCGGCTGAACGCCCCGCGAAATGACATCGAGTCCGGCGGCGACGGCGGCGGCGGTGGCGACGACGGCCCAAAGGTGCGGTCGAGGTTCGTCTCCTCGGCCTACTGGGCGCCGACCCTGTACACCAACGCCGCGGGTTACGTCACCTTCCGCTTCAAGGCGCCGGACAACCTGACCGCCTTCCGGCTCATGGCCGTGGCCGCCGACATGGGAAGCCGCTTCGGTAAGGCCGCCCGCCGAATCACCGTCACCAAGCCCCTCCTCGCCAAGCCCGTCCTGCCGCGGTTTCTGTCCACCGGGGACAGCGCCGAGGTGGGGGTGGTCATCCACAACTACACGGATCGAGCCGGTGTGGCCAAGGTGCGAGTGAAGGCTTCCGGCCTCAAGCTCGCCACCACCACCGCCAGCGTGAAGGTGCCCAAGCGGGGCTCGGCCCGCGTACGCTTCGGGGCTTCGGTGGGCTTCGTGCGCAGGGCGCGGGTGCAGTTTTCGGTGAAGATGGGGCGCCACAAAGACGCCCTCCGCCTGGACCTGCCCGTGCGTAGGCCCCTGGCCATCGACAAGAAGATCCTCGCCAGCGGGCGGCTGAGCGGCACCAAGCGCATCGGGGTGAAGTGGCTCGCGTCGACCCTGGCGTCCGACAGCCACGTCGAGATCAGCGCCGACCGCACGGGCATGACGGACCTGCGCGAGGGGCTCAAGTACCTCATCGAGTACCCCTACGGCTGCCTGGAGCAGACCCTGTCGCGCTTCATCCCGCTGGTGAAGGTGAAGGATCTCGCCGACAGCCTCGGCTTCGCCGAGCTGAAGGGGCCGCGACTGAAGCGGTTCATCCGGGCCGGCGTCGACAAGGTGGCCCGCCACCAGAAGCACAACGGCCACTTCAGCCTCTGGCCCTCCGGGCAGACGTACCCGCACCTGACGGCCTACGCCATGTACGGGCTCGTCGAGGCCAAGCGGGCCGGAGTCCACGTGGATCCCGGGACCCTCAAGAAGGGCACCACCGCCCTGCGCACCTGGGCCAACGGCCGGTCGCGCACCATCGAGCCCGGCGGGGAGGCCGCCATCCTGGCCATGACGGCTTACGTGCTGGCCGAGGTGGGCAGCCCCGACCCAGGGCTCAACGCGCGACTCTACGCGGCGCGGAAGTCCCAGCCGAGCTTTGGCCTGGCCTTCCTCCTGCGCGCGCTCAGCCTCGCCAAGGCCCCGGCCGCCCAGCGCGCCGCCGTGCGCAAGGACCTGGTCTCCCTCGTGCGGGTGAACAAAGGCGCCGCCACCGTGCAGGAGCGATCGGGAAACGGCTTCTCCCCGGACGGGTACCACAAGTACATGAGCAGCGACGTGAGGTCCTCGGCCATCGCCCTGTCGGCCCTCTTGGCCACCGGTCCCAACCACCCGCTGGTGGCCAAGCTGGCCGTCGGGATCAAGCGGCACCAGCTCCCCAGCGGCCGCTGGTCCAACACCCAGGAGAACCTCTACGCCCTGGTGGCCCTGGCCGACTATGCCCGGCTCCAGGCCAAGGGCGTCGCCACCATCACCGTGTCCATGAACGGCAAACGGATCGTGCGCAAGGCCCTCAACAACGCGAAGATCCTGTCGCTCAAGCGGACCCTCGCGGGGCTCAAGCCCGGCGCACTGACGATCCATGTACGCGGGTCGGCACAGTACACCGTCCGGTTGGTCACCGCCCGCAAGGCGAGCCGCGCCAAGCCAATCAGCCGTGGCTTCACGGTCAGCCGCCAGTACCTGGATCCGAACACGGGCGTGCCCTTCACCCGGTTCAAGGCGGGCTCCCTGGTCAAGGTGCGGGTGAAGGTGACACTCAAGGCCGGCAGCCGCTACGTGGCCGTGGTGGATCCCCTGCCCGGTGGCCTGGAGCCGGTGAACTCCAAGCTCGCCACGTCCATGCGCACCACCTCCACGGGCAAGAACGCCCACTGGACCCATCTGGAGCTGCTGGACGACCGCGTCCAGGCCTTCGCCGACAGCCTGTCCGCCGGCAGCTACACCCTCGAGTACCTCGCCCGGGCCACCCTGCCCGGCACCTTCACGGCGCCACCGAGCCACGCCGAGCAGATGTACGCACCGGACCAGTACGGACGCACGGCCACGGCGCGCGTGCAGGTGACCCGTTGAGCGACGTGCCCCCCACGCCCCACCCCTCCAGGGACCGCCCCTCGGACCTGCGGACTCTCCCTGGGATCCTGGTGGCGCTGCCGATATGGGTGGCCCGTGGAGCCCTGCGCCGCCTCTTTCGGCTTTCGCGGCTGGCGCTCAAGGGGGGCTTGTTGCTGGGGCTGGCCGGGCTGGTGGCCACCACGCTGGTGGTGCGCGCCGAGCCGTACCCGGTGGACCGGCTGGATCCCGGCCGCGGGGGGCCCCTCATCGTGGAGGATCGCCGAGGTCGGGTTCTCTACCGGCGCCCTGGCCCTCAGGGCCGCCCGGGGCGCAGGGGCTGGGTGACCCTGGATCAGATCTCCACCCACGCCGTGCTGACCGTGATCGCGTCGGAGGACCGCTCCTTCTTCGAGCACCGAGGTGTGGATCCCGTGGGGATCCTGCGCGCCGCGGCCCTGAATCTGCGCGCCCGCCGGGCGGCCTACGGGGGCTCCACGATCACCATGCAGCTCGTGCGCATGATCCACTCCCCCAACCAGCCCCGCACCCTGGGCAACAAGGTCAAGGAGGCGGTGCTCGCCCTGCGCATGGAGCGCACCCTGACCAAGAAGCAGATCCTGGAGCAGTACCTCAACCGCGCCTACTACGGCCACGGCGCCCACGGCATCGAGGCGGCGGCGCGACGCTACTTCGGCAAGCCCGCGGCCAGCCTCTCGCCGGGAGAGGCCACCCTCCTGGCGGTGATCCCCCGGGCGCCGAGCTACTACGATCCCATCGACCACCTGGCGCGGGTCCTGCGGCGACGACGCCACGTGTTCGGGCTGCTCGTGGCCCAAGGGCTCCTGGGCCGCGAGGAAGCCGCCCGCGCCCGGGCGGAGCGGATTCATCCGAAGCTGCACGAGCCCCCGGGGCACGCCCCCCACTTCGTCCAGCTCGTGCTCGACACGCTGCCCGCGGACGTGAAGCGGCGCGGCGGCACCGTCCGCACCACCCTCGACCTCGGACTGCAACAGCGACTCGAGCGACGCGTGGCAGCCCACCTGGCCTCCCTGCGCCACCGTCGGGTGCGCCAGGCCGGGATGGTCGTTCTGGACACCGCCACCGGCGATGTCCGCGCCATGGTGGGATCGGCGGGCGCCCACACGCCGAGCGGCCAGGTCAACATCACCGTGACACGCCGACACCCCGGCTCGACCCTGAAGCCCTTCGTCTATGCGCTGGCCCTGGAGCGCGGGGACCACCCGGGCACCATCGCCTACGACATCAACGACCTGCCAGGCTCGGCCTACCGGCTCCTGGAGGTCACCCAGCGCGAACGCGGGCCGGTGCGCTACCGCGAGGCACTCGCCGGATCCTACAACCTGGCCGCGGTACACACCCTGGAGAAGGTGGGCATCGAGGTCACCCTGCGCCGCCTGCGCCGTGCCGGTCTCGGGCCACTCGCAGGGACCGCCCAGGACTACGGCCTCCAGCTCGCCCTCGGGTCGCCGAAGGTCCGGCTCCTGGACCTGGCGGCGGCCTACGGCTTTCTGGCCCGTGCCGGCCGGGTGACACCACCGCGGTCCGTGGTGCGGGTGACCCGCCACGACGGACGCGAGTGGAGCCCCCCACCACGGGCAGAGCGGCAGCTCTTCTCCCCCGAGGTGAGCTGGCAGGTCATGGACATCCTGGCCGATCCGGTGGCGCGCCGTCCCATGTTCGGGTCCGAGCTCCCGGTGGATCTGCCCTTCCGGGTGGCCGTCAAGACAGGCACCTCCCGCGGCTTCGCCGACATGGTTGCCATCGCGGTGACCCGGGAGTTCACAGTGGCGGCCTGGGCGGGTGACTTCGACGGCAAGCCGGCCCACGGGATCATGGCCATGCAGGCTGCCGGACCCCTGGTGCGGGATGGCCTGCTCATGGCGGGCAACGGCGCCAGTCTCACCCTCCCACCACGCCCCTCCACCGTCGTCAAGCGCCCCATCTGTCCCCAGTCGGGAATGCCCGTCGGCCCGGACTGTCCCCATCGCAAGGTCGAGTATTTCGTCCGGGGTCGTGTGCCGGCCCAGCGTTGCACCTGGCACCGACGCTCGGCAAACGGCCACCCGAGCTCGAGCATTCCAAAATTGGTAGGAAGCTGGGTGGCCAAAAGGGCACGGCAGAGGAGGAAAGTGCCCTACTTCAGTAGACAAGCCAGGAGAAAAAGGGAGTGAACGCAGTCGCGAACAGCGTCGCGATTGCCCAGTTTAGTTTTTGTTCCTACGACTCCATCCGCGACCAGCGTTCACCAAAGTCTTCCCGAACCGACGGCAAGGGCCAGGTTCGATTTTTGATTTCGTCTACATCCCAGCAGTGGTCCCCGTCGGGAGAAACGGACGGATCTTTCTTCGGACTATTTTCGATCCGTGACTATCATCTGACCACCATGCGCCTCCCCCTCCCCATGCGTCGCATTTCCGTGGCGTTGCTGATGAGCCTGGCCCTCTCCTCCTCTCTGGGTGGATGCCGCAAGGAGGGGCAAGGCGCAGCGCCCGCGGCTCGGGTGGATGCGAATGGCCCTGGCGTCGACCTTCCCTCGGCGGATCCCCTGGTGATCGAATGGCAGCCGCTGGTCGCGGCCGCTGGCCGGGCCGTGGAGGTCGTGACCCGGATCGGCAGGCTGGTGCGAGACGTGCTGGTGCGCGAAGTGGCAGGGCTATGCCGCCTCGACGGGTGGAACCAGCGGCGCACCATCGGATATCGGGAGCGTGGCTGGAACCTGAAGCGGCGGACCGGCCCCGGACGCACGCGACGCCTGGTGCTGACCTTCGATGACGGGCCCATGAAGAAAAAGACCCCGCGGATCCTCGATCTCCTCGCCAAGCACAAGGTCAAGGCGACCTTCTTCGTGGTGGGGCGGGTGATCCACTCCGGCTCCTACAGGATCGTGCGACGAGCCCTGAAAGAGGGGCATACCCTGGCCAATCACAGCTACCACCACCTGGTGGACATGCACAAACACGACCGGGCGGCCGCCCTCATCGAGGCGGAGCTGGAGCTGTGCCAGGCCATGGTGGACCTGGCGCTTTTGGCGAAGTCCTGGCGCGACTTCCGTGCGCTCCGGATCCGGATGTTGGGGGGGAAGCACTTCGGCATCGCCAAGGCCCTACCCGGCGCCTGGCCGGCCATCCGCGCCCGGTGGAAGACGATCCTGAGGGAGCGCCGCCCGGACGGCCAGAGCCCCCACCGCATGATCTTCGTCCGCCCGCCCGGCGGCGCGCCTTTCTCCACACGCTGGAGTCGCCACCACCGCCAGCGGTATGCGCTCACCCTCCGGAGGCTCGGCCTCATCAATGTCATGTGGGACGAGGACAGCGGCGACTCGGACCGCATGCTCACCGTCGCCGAGCGGCGGGACAGCGACCGCCTCACGGACGCCATCTTGGAGGGCACCAAGCGCGGCGGCGTGTTCCTCATGCACGACCGCATCGGCCTGGGCGGTTTCGGACAGGCGCTGCGTCAGCTCCTGAAGCGCAAACGTCTGGTGGTCACCGATCTCCCCACCGCAGCCCGAGCCTGGTACGGCTGCGAGGCCCAAACCCTGTCGCTGGTCCTGCAGGTCCTGGACGTCCTCGGCTACCGCGCCCCTGAGCCGCCCACCGTCAAAAAACCGACCGCCGCCAGGCCCGTCGTCCGGAAACGCCGACGCAGGCGGCGCCGCGTCCGAAAGCGCCGACGCAGGCGGCGCCGCGTCCAACGTCGCACGGCCCGCCGCGCACGCCCCAAGCGTCGCACCGTCCAGCCCCGCGTCCGCCCCAGGCGTCGCGTCAGACGTCCCGCTGAGAGGCGCCCAGATCAGGGCTTGATGCCGAGACGGCGGTAGGGATCCACGATCTCGGCGGTGCCTGTGTCGGTGTACGTCCGCAAAAAATGCATGGACTGGTCGAGGCCCACGTCGCTGTCGGCGACGTTGTCATGGGTGGCGGTCTCGAGGCCGCCGCTGCCATCGAGGACGACGTCGAACTGGAAGACGCCGGCGGTGACACCGGCGACGTCGTTGTTGGTCACCGGAAGGGTCGGCTCGTGCGCCACGCCGGCGATGGGCAGCAGCGCGTCACCCACGAGAGGCGCAGCGAGCCCCTGGGCAAATGCCAGGTTGCTGACGTTGGGTACGATCTCGTCGTCGAGCACCATCTGCATGAGCACCTGCGGGGTGTCGGCGTCGAATCCGGGCAGCCGCTGCCTGATCACATGACGCGTGTAGGCGCCGGGGTCGCCGCGGTCGATGATGCTCTGGAGCATGGGGAAGAACCGCGCCACCTGTCCGTCGGTTGCCGTGCCGCGCATGATGTCCACGATGATGGACATCATGTCGCCGTGCTGGATGATGCTGCCCACCTTGGCCCCGGGCACGACGATGAGCGCCACGCCCACCTCCGGCGCTAGGGCGAGAAACTCGGCGGCCATGAGCCCTCCGAGGCTGACCCCGAGGTAGCCCAGCTGGTCGAGGGTGAGGTCCGTTGCGCCGTCTCCGTCCGCGTCCACGCCGGGGCGGATGGCCTCGAGGAGCTGCAGCCGGTCGTAGGTGGACTGGCGGAAGTTGTCCCGCAGGGCGATGCCGTCCAGGGGCGGGTTGAAGTCGGTGGAGATGCCAAAGAACTCCAGCATCGAAAACAGCTGCTGCGAAGACTCGGGCTGGTCCGGGTGGTCGCCGTGCTTGACCGCGTCGATGGCCACGGTGGCCACGCCCAGGGGGGCGGCGTACTCGGCCAGCCGGCCGGCCTGGTAGCGATCACCACCGAGCCCGTGGCCAAAAATCAGCGTGGGAAAGGGCCCGACGCCGGTGGCGGGCAGCCAGGTCGCGATCGCCAGGGTGTAGCGCTGCTGGGGCGAGGGATGGTCATCGTCCACCCCACGGCCGTCCACGCGAAAGTCGTCGGCGTCCACCTCGCCCTCGCAGGCGCGGTACAGGGTGTGGTCCACACAGGGTCCCAGGGACCGGTACTCGTAGAGGGTGTCCCGGATCTGCCCCGCCACGTCCATGGACGTCTCGTAGGTGGACTGGGTCGTGAAGACCACCGCCGCGGTGAGGTCGGCCGGGCCCGAGATGGTGCCGAGCTCGGTCAGGCGTTCCACAAAGGCGGCGATACGGGGCCCGAGGCGCCGAAACCTGGGGTCCTCGTGGTCCCCGGTGATCACGCGCTTCATGGTGTACGACGGGGAGACACACAGGCCGGCAGGGTCCCGTACCCTGGTGGTCACCGCCACGCCGTAGCGGGTCTTCGGTCGCAGCGAGCCCACGGGCAACAGGATCAGCGTGATGGAGTGACCATTGTCGTCCTCGTCGACCGTGGCCCAGTCGAACTCCACGAAGGTCGGCTCGGCCGCGTCCAGATCCACGAGCACCACCGACGCGCCCGCCTGGCCGGAGCCCTCCGGGGTTGCAGGGAGCGTGGACTCGTCGATGGGACCGCCGATGCGCAGGGCGATCCCGCCCGTGGTTCCAAAGCCGTCCAGGGTCGAGATGTCGACGAAGCTGCTGGCAAAGTCTCCGACCGCCGGATCCACCACGAGGTCTATGCCAGGCACCATGGCCACGCGGAGCCCGGTCCTGGTGGTGGGGTCCTCCGCTGTGTAGTAGTCGTCCGGAAAAGTGTCATAGTCTCCGGACGATGGGTTGTAGATCAGCCGGGTGGGCCCGTCGCAGAAGGGGACCCGATCATCCACTCCCCCGCAGGCCGCCAACCCGAACCCGACCAAGAGCATTGCTGTGGCACACCGCATGAAGAACATCATAACCGCAGTTACCCTGACTTCGACTGGTGATTTTCCTCGGAGGGCCCCGCACCGCTGGACGCGCGACGCGGGACATTCCCTGTACAACCTGTGGTTTTGTTCGCGTTTTTGGCCTCACCGTGGTAATTATTCTATGATTGGGTCTGGTACGAATAGCCCATGGTCAGGTCTCGCGTTTTCGGGAGGTCCGGATCTGGCTGATCGGCCGGGTGTAGCCAATGGTGCAGTCAGAAGTACGTCAAGGCCGAAGCTTCGGCCGATACCAGCTCCTCCTCGAGATGGCGCGGGGCGGCATGGCTGCGCTGTATCTAGCCCGCCTGCGCGGCCCCGAGCGTTTCGAGAAGCTGCTTGTGGTCAAGCTCATCCACGAGCACCTCGCAACGGAGGACGAGTTCATCCAGATGTTCCTGGACGAGGCGCGCATCACGGCCATGATCCAGCACCCGAACGTGGCCACCGTGCACGAGATGGGCAAGGAGGAGGAAACCTACTACCTGGCCATCGAGTACATCCACGGGCAGAATCTCCGGGACGTCCTGCGATCGGCGGTACGCTCCCCCAATGTGCTGCATTGGAGCCACGCCGTGCAGATCGTCTCGGAGGCCGCCGCCGGCCTGCACGCAGCCCACGGTCTCGTCGGCTCGGACGGCAAGCCCCTGGGAGTGGTTCACCGGGATGTCTCGCCGGCGAACATCCTCGTGAGCTACGGCGGAGACACGAAGGTCATCGATTTCGGCATTGCCTACGCGGCGGAGCGGCTGACCCAGACCCGCACGGGCACCGTAAAGGGCAAGGCCGCGTACATGTCCCCGGAGCACGTCTGCGGGACGCCCCTGGATCGGAGGTCGGACATCTTCTCCCTGGGCACGGTGCTCTACGAGTCGGTCACCATGCGCCGCCTGTTCCGGGCAGACAACGAGGCCGCCACCCTGCTTCGGGTGCGGGACTGCGTCGTGCCGCCGCCCCGGCATTCCAATCCCGATCTTCCGGTGGAGCTGGAAAAGATCCTGCTCAAGGCCCTGTCCGCGCAGCCAGAGGACCGGTACGCGACGGCGGGGGAGTTCTCCGAGGAGCTCCAGGAGCTCCTGGTGAGGTCGGGACACTACGTGAACCGGCTGGAGATCGGCCGCACCATGGAGAAGCTCTTCCACGACCGCCGGGTCATCCGAGAGCAGCAGATCAAGCTCGCCCAGGAAGAGGAGACCGTCTACCCGCAGCCGGCCCTCGGGGTCCACTCGGACACCCACGCCAGCTCCACCCTGGCCCAGGTGAGCGAGCTGCAGCGCAAGGCCTTCCGGCCCTCGACGCTGACCGTGATCGGCGGCGCGCTGGTGGTGCTCACCGTCACGTCCCTGCTGGTGTATCTCATCGGGCGTGACCGGTGGTTCAACCCGGAACGGAACAGAGCCAGCGCCGCCGCTGCCAAGGCGGAGAACCGCAGGACGAAGTTCCAGTTGAATCCTCCGCGCGCAAAAGTCATGGAGAAGGCCATGAGCCTGATGCCGCCCAGGGGCCCGGCGGACCCGCCCAAGTACGTGCCGGTGACCATCGAGGTGCTCATCGCACCGGCCTACGCCTCCCCGGTGGTGAAGTTCCGGGGGAAGACCTTTCCAGGGCGCACCTTTCGGATGGTCGTGCCCCAGTCTTCCACCGAGGAGCTGATCGAGATCAAGGCCAAGGGCTTCCACGCCGAGAGCGTGTTCATCACCGCCAACAAAGACATCACCGAAAAGGTGACGCTCACCTCAGATGGATCGGCAGCCGGCATGGCGCCGCGGCCCATGCGGCACAGGTACATGCGGCCCAGGTCGATGAGACCCCGCGGGATGAAGCGTCCCATGGGCGTCATCGACCTGGTGATGGACATTTGACCCCCGACAAGAGGATGGATTCTACATGCGCTGGTGTCTGATTATTCTCATGGTGTGTCTCCCGACCGGGCTGGCTCGCGCGGAGACGAGCGAGGCGGACAAGGCCAAGGCGCGCAAGCTGGTGAAGATCGCCAAGGTCATGCTGAAAAAGAAGGACCTGAACCAGGCCCTGCGCTACTTCGAGCAGGCGCACCGCTACTGGGCCAACCCGGTGATCCAGTACAACATCGCCGTGGTGCACATGGCCAAGGGCAGCAAGGTGAAGGCGGCCTACGCTCTGCGGAAGTACATGAAGACCGCCACCGCCGACCAGAAGGCCCGGCTACCGGTGGCCCTGCGGAAGGTGCTGACCCAGGTGGCCGTGCTGCGCATCAAGGCCCGGGCAACGGACGTGGCCATCTGGGTGGAAGGCAAGCTGGAGGGCATGGGCACCGTGGAGGTGGTGGTGCTCCCGGGCAAGCGGACCGTGGAGTTTCGCAAGGGCGAGAAGGTGATGGAAGCAAAGGACTTGGACACCGCAGGTGGCCAGACCCTCATCTACAACCAGGGAGGGCCTAGCCCAACGCCGCCTCCGCCTCCGCCTCCTGCTGACACCAAGAAGCTGCACTGGGTCTACTTCGTTGCCGCCGCTGGTCTCGCCGTGGTGGCAGGCGCCGTGGCCGTCGGCACCGGCGTGCGCACCCTCGCCCTCTACGACGAGTTCAAGAAGGACACCAGCGACACCGACATCCAGCGCCAGGGCAAGACCATGAAGGCCGTCACCAACGCCATGATCGGCGTCACTGCGGCGGCCGCCGTGGCCGCCGGTGTGCTTGCCTTCTTCACGCGGTGGAAAAAGACCGAGAAACCAAACACGGTGCGCGTCCAGCCCGCGGTGACTCCCGGCGGCGCCTCGGTGAGCCTGACGCTGGTGTTCTAAGGCCCCCCAGGCCCGCGCCATCGCCGCTCGGAGGGAGCAGAGTTCACTCCATGGCGCTCCACCAGCCCCCCGAACGAACGCGAGCGCCCCGCGGCGAGCAGCTGCTCGTGGTCGACGTGCAGCGCTTCTGCGTGCACGACGGCCCCGGCGTCCGCACGGTGGTCTTCCTCAAGGGGTGTCCCCTCCGCTGCCGCTGGTGTCAGAATCCGGAGTCCATGGACGGGCGGGTAGACCTCTCCTTCGACACCCGGCGCTGCCTGGGGTGCGGGGCCTGCGTCGCGGTGTGCCCCAGCGGCGCCCTGCGGGATGGCCCCGAACGGCTCGACCGGTCCATCTGCGCACGGTGCGGCCTCTGTGCCCTCGGCTGCTCCGGTGAGGCGCTGCGTCTGGTGGGCTGGCGCGCCACGCCTTCGGACCTCCTCGCGCTCGTCGACGAGGACCGCCCCTACTTCGAGGCGTCCGACGGCGGCGTCACCCTGTCCGGAGGGGAGCCCCTTGCCCAGCCCGCCGCCCGCGACCTGCTGGCCCTCTTCCGGGAGGCGGGCCTCCACACCCTGGTGGAGACCTCCGGCGAGGTGGCCTGGCAGGTCCTGGCCGACGCGCTGCCGTACATGGACCAGGTCTACTACGACCTCAAGGCCGGCTGCGACGACCTTCACCGCGCCTGCACGGGACGGGACGGACGGCGCATCGTAGCCAACGCGACGCGACTGGTAGAGGCCGAGGCGAACGTCACCTTCCGCATGCCCATCGTTCCCGGGCTCAATGACACCGACGAGAGCCTGGCGGGCGTGGCCGCTCTGCTGAAGGGGCTGGGGCGCAACACCCTCCACCTGCTGCGCTACCACGACGGCGGCGAGCCCAAGCGGCAGCGCCTCGGCCTGGGCGAGACGGGGCTCTCCATCTCCCCCGACCGGGCTCGCAAGGCGCTGGACCGCGCCGTGCACCGTTTCCGGGACCTGTCCATCGAGGCCTCTGTGGACCCCGAGCCAGACCCGGTCGCCGCCCGCCCCATCGACGCCTTCGGCGCCCGGGTCTGGCGGCTCCGCGACGCCGTCCAGGGGGCGCGGCCCGCCGTGTGCACCCAGCGGGCGCTCCTGGTCACCGAGTACTACCGCGACCTGGCCCCCGCTGCCCTCCCCGACAGTGCCTCGACCCCCGGCCGAGCCTCGACCCCCGACCGATCCCCGACCTCTGCCCTCGCGGTCCGGGCCGGCGCGCTCCGGCACATCCTGCGCCACTGGCGCCCCCAGATCCACGCGGACGAGCTGGTCGTGGGCAACTTCACCTCCCACCGGGTGGGCGGCTCCCTCCTGCCCGAGCTCCATGGCGTCGCCATGCTCGAGGACCTCCTCTCCTTCGACGACCGCGCGGTGAACCCCCTGGCCTTCGGCCGCGACCAGCGGTGGGACCTCGCCACGACCGTGCTTCCGTACTGGCTGCCGCGGTTCCTGGGCATCAAGGCCTTCCCCCTGCCCCACGCGCTGCGGTTCGCCTGGGACCAACTGCGCGGCCGCCGCTACCTCATCAACGAGGCCGGCGGCATCTCGCACATCGTGCCCGACTACGCGAAGCTCCTGTCTGTGGGCACCCGCGGCCTCTCCGCCGAGGCCCGGGAGCGGGCCCTGGACTCGGACGACGACCAGCGGGACCTCTACGCCGCCGTGGTAGAGGTGTGCCAGGGACTGGAAGACCTCGCAGACGCCTACGAGCGGCAGGCCCGCGACCTGGCCGCGAGGACCGCCGATCCCGACCGCCGGGCCGACCTCGAGACCATCGCCGACACCTGCGCCCGGGTGCCCCGCCACCCGGCCCGGACCCTCCAGGAGGCCATCCAGTCCCTGGTCTTCGCCCAGATCGCCATCAACCTCGAGAGCCTCGACAACTCCGTGTGCCCTGGGCGCCTGGACCAGGTGCTGCTCCCCTACTACGAGGCAGATCTCCGGACGGCCCGAACCAGCGACACCGACGACACCAGCGACACCGACGACACCGACGACACCGAGCACACCGACGACACCGGGCACACCGACGACAACGCGCGGACGCTCATCGGCTGCCTCACGGTGAAGCTCAGCGAGATCGTGCCGGTCTTCTCCCGGCGGCTCACGCGGTTCCACGGCGGGCTGTTCAATGGTCAGGTCGTCGTCGTCGGCGGCACCGACGCCCACGGACGGGACGCCGTAAATCCGCTGACGTGGATGTTCCTCGACGCCATGGAGCAGCTGCGCATGCGCCAGCCCAACTACCATGCGCGGCTGCACGCAGACAGCCCCCCCGCCTACGTGGAGCGCATCTGCACGATGCTCCGAGCGGGGTCGGGCGCCCCTTCGCTCATGAACGACGCTGTGGTGGTGCCCATGCTCCAGGACCGCGGCATGACGCTGGCCGACGCGCGCAACTACTCGCCCGTGGGGTGCGTCGAGCCCGTGGCCGCTGGGGCCACCTACGGCTCCACCGACGCAGCCCTGTGTAACGTCGCCCTGTGCCTCGACCAAGCCCTCGACCGGTCAGACGCCTCGGTCGGCGACGGATCTGTCACCGACTGCCACACCCTGGAGGCGCTCCAGCGCCGCTTCGTCACGCGGCTCGAGCGGCTCCTGGACGACCTGGTGGACGACCTCCAGGCCATCGAGCGGGCCAACGCCCGGCTGCACCCGACCCCCCTGACCTCCGCGTTGTTGCGGGGCTGTCTCGCCTCCGGACGCGACGCCTCCGCTGGCGGCGCCACCTACAACGCCAGCGGCATCCAGGCCGTGGGCGCGGTGGACGTGGCCGACAGCCTCGCGGCGTTGGACGAGGTGCTCTTCCGCCGTCATCTCACCGACTGGCCCACGCTCCTGCGCGCGCTGAGGCGCGACTTCGTCGGCCACGAGGCTCTACGCGGACACCTGCTCAGAGCGCCCAAGTACGGCAACCGGGACGCCCGGGCAGACGCCCTGGTGGCCTGGGTCATGGAGCAGTTCGCCGAGTTGCTCGCCCGGCGCCGGAACACCCGCGGCGGGAACTACCTCGCCGGGTACTACTCGGTGACCTCCCACGTGGCCTTTGGCGAGACCACCGGTGCCCTGCCCTCCGGTCGGCGGGCCGGGGAGCCCCTGGCCAACGGACTCTCCCCCTCGAACGGCCGCGATCGACACGGCCCCACGGCGGCCCTCGGGTCGGCGGCCACCCTGCCCCTCGCGCGCCTCGCCAAAAACGGCGTCAACGTCAACCTCAAGCTGGATCCGTCCCCCCTGGCTGGCCCTGCCGGCCTCACGGCCCTGACCGGCCTGATCCGCGGCTACTTCGACCAGGGAGGCATGCAGGTGCAGTGCAACGTGGTGGACCCGTCGGTCCTCCGAGCCGCCCGCGACGACCCCACCGCCAACCCCTGGCTGCTCGTCCGCGTCTCCGGCTACAGCGCCTACTTCAACGACCTCTCCCCCGCCATGCAGCAAGACCTCATCGACCGCAGCCTCCACGGCCAACGCTGATCGGTCGGACCGGCCGGGGCGAGCCAAGCCTGTGCCGCAACGCGACACCACCGACGAGTCGAGGCGGTGATCTCGGGCAGGATCGCATCTGCTTGAACGACGCCGGACTTTGACGCATGATCCCATTCATGCATTTCCACCGTAGCCTGATCACCACCGTGGCCTGTGTCGTCGCGTCCGCGGGCCTCGCCCTGGCGTGTGGCCCCACTGGCGGGGACTCGAACGACAACACGAACAGCAACCAGAATGTCAACGTCAACAGCAACGACAATGACAACCTGAACACCAACGTGCCACCGGGGTGCGGAAACGGGGAGGTGGATACCGGGGAAGACTGCGATGACGGGGCTGGAAACAGTGACACCGTGCCCGACGCCTGCCGCACGAACTGCGCGGCGGCGCACTGCGGCGATGGGGTGCGTGACTCGGTCGAGGGGTGCGATGGCGACGACTTTGGGGCCAGCTCCTGCGCCGACTTCGGCGACACCGAGGGGGTGCTGGCCTGCGACGCCGACTGCGCCGTGGACCCGAGCGGCTGCTTCACCTGTGGCAATGGGACCTGCGAGCCTGCCGAGTCCTTTGCCACCTGCCCGGGGGACTGCGGGATCCTCGACGTGGCGGGCGGCGCGGACCACAGCTGCGTGGTCCTGGGAGACGGGACCGCGCGGTGCTGGGGCGCCAACGCCGACGATCAACTGGGGAACGGCACAGGGGTCGAGAGCGCCAGCCCGGTGACGGTGTCCCAGCTGACCGATGGGGTGGCGATCGCGGCGGGGGGAGCACACAGCTGCGCCGTGCGGGCCGACGGGGGCGTGGCCTGCTGGGGCGGAAACGACCTGGGGCAGCTCGGAGACGGCACCGTCCTGGGGAGCGCGCAGCCGGTGGCCGTGGCGGGGCTGAGCACCGCTGTCGCGATCAGCGCCGGGACTACCCACACCTGCGCGGTGCTGGTGGACCAGACGGTGCGGTGTTGGGGAGCCAACAGCTACGGACAGCTCGGAGACGGCACCTCCGGCGGCAACGTCCTCACCCCCGTGACAGTGGTTGGGCTGAGCGGCGTGACCGCCCTGTCTGCGGGCGCGCGACACACCTGCGCCGTCGCCGCCGGGGGATTGGGCTGGTGCTGGGGCTACAACTCCTCGGGGCGACTCGGGGACGGCACCACCAACGACTCCGCCGTCCCGGTCCCGGTGTCCGGCGGTGGCAACCTGGTCACCATCTCTGCCGGGCAGGCCCACTCCTGCGCCGTCCGGACCTCCGGAGGCGGAGTGATCTGCTGGGGCAACAACGCCGACGGGCAGCTGGGAGACGGCACCACCAGCAACACCAGCTCCCTACCCGTGGAGGTGCTCTCGCTCGGCAACGCGGTGGACGTGAGCGCGGCCTATGACTTCACCTGCGCGGTCCTCGGTGATGGCTCGAGCTGGTGCTGGGGCCAGGGGGACCTGGGGCAGCTCGGCAACGGCGGCTGGGCCAACAGCGCCACGGCGGTCATGGTCTCGGGGTCCAGCGGCTACTGGCGGATCCACGGCCTGCGCGACCACACCTGCGTGGTCTGGGGAACCAGCCAGCTCCGCTGCTGGGGAAGCAACACCCTGGGCAAGCTCGGCGACGGCACCAGCGACAACCGAAACACGCCGGCGCAGGTGGTCGGGTTCTGAGGCGTTCCGTCCGGCCACCCGGCCACCCGACGCGCGTGGGCTCAGCGGATGGCGTAGCTGACGACCACCGAGAGGTGGAGACGAATGGCGTCGGGGCGCGCGGGGCCGCCGCCAAAGGCGTGGTGGGAGGAGACGCTGTTGGCGACCCTGTTGTCGACGCCGCCCCAGCCCCAGCGAGATCCCATCCAGTTTCCATGGGTGCTCTCGCGCACGGCTCGGAGCTGACCGACGTCCACGCCCGTGGCCGCGGCGATCTGCTCCGCCTTGGCCCGGGCCGCCTTGAGGGCCATCTCCCGCACCCGGCGCTTCATCTCCTGCATGCGCGAGCTGCGGAAGCGGGTGCGCAGACGCGCCGCCCCGGCCACGGCTGCGGCCTCCACGTAGTCGGTCAGCTGCCCCGGGTCGTGGAGCTTGACGACGAAGGTCAGGTTCCCGGTGTACCCCTCGATGGCGCCGCCGTACCGGGCGTACCGTGGGTTCAGGTTCAGGTTGGAGATCACGATGCGCTTGTCGGGCAGGCTGAGCATCCTCATGGCGGTGAGCAACCCCTTCCGCTGCCGGTGCACGGCCTGGGCGGCCGCCCGCGGGGTCTTGCCGTCCTGGGACAGGGTGATGAACAGGTCCACCCGATCCGGCGCGATGTTGAGCCGGGCGGTGCCGTCCACCTCGATGACGCGTCGGTCCGCCTTCCGGGCGGCGGGGACGCCGTTGCCCCGGGCCGTGGTCGCGCCCGAGCGGCAGGCCAGCTGCACGAGACACAGCGCCGCAAGGGCGCTCAGCACCGCCAGGACCACCGTCCACAGGCGCCGCATGGGCGCGGGTCTTCTGGGGGACGCAAGGTGCTGCACAGGATCGGATTGCATGGGAGCCTCCTTTTTTCCAGGGTTCCACCCAAGGCTAACGCGACCCGGTGTCCGCGCGTGTAACAGGTGTGTAAGATCAGGCGACGCGACCGGCTTTCCATCGTCACGATCCCCTGACGACCGACTGGCCTATTTCGGAGCGGAATCCAGGCGAAGAGCGAAGACCGCCTCCAGGGTGCCGTCGGGCCGAGGGGCGCCCACCAGGGAGAGGCGGGCACCGAGGGTGTCGGCGAACCGCTTGGCCAGGGCGAGACCGAGCCCCACGCCGGGCTTCTCCCGGGTCATCTCCCGCCCCGCCCGGTAGAAGGGGTCGAAGAGCCGACGTCGGGCCTTGGCCGGGATGCCCGGGCCGTGGTCCGCCACCTCTAGCACCACGGCGTCGCCGTCTGCCCGGGCCCTGAGGTGGATGCGCGGGTCGGCCCCGTCGCAGCCGTACTTGCAGGCGTTGTCCACCAGGGTGTCGATGATCTGCCGAACCGCCGTCACGTCTGTGACCACGGTCGTCCCGTGCTCGGTGTCGCTGTCCACCGCCAGCGACAGCCCCGCCGCCTCCACCCGATCCGCCACGGAGTCCCGGAGCTCCTCCACCAGGGCGTCCGCGGTCACCCGCTGCAGGTCGGCCACGAAGGTCCGCCGCTCGAGACGGGCAAAGTCCAGCACGTTCCGCACCAGCTCGGTCAGCCGCTCGGACTGCCCCCTCAGCTTGTCCAGCATGTCCTGTCGCTTCGCCTCGTCACTGACCATGCCGTCGGCGAGGAGATCCAGGTGCACCCGGAAGGCCGTCAGGGGCGTACGCAGCTCATGGCTGACCGCGTTGACGAAGCTCATGCGGCGCTCCCCCAGGTCCACCATGCGGCGAATCAGCAAGGCCGCGGCGACCAGGGCCAGGAGCGTGAGCAGCCAGGCCACCAGCAGCGCCCCCCGCACCGGGGTCCATTGGTGCCAGGGGTGCGCCCCCGCCCTCGCCGGCAGCGCCAGCGCCACGGGCAGGGTCGTCATGACGTGCTCGGACGCGGACCGGGAGCCCGCGTGCAGCGGGTGTAGGCTCACGCGATCGAACAGATCTCCGACCAGCCCTGTGAGCTCTTGCTGCAACCTTTGCCAGTCGAGCAGCGCGCCCTGCAGGAAGTACCGGCCCCGGACCTGGGCGACGCGGTACAGGATCAGCCGCCGCTCGCCCCGGGCGTCGGCGATCCAGGTGGACCGCACGGGGCTCAGGTCCACCGTGACCTTCTTCGCGTCGGCGTCATTGCTGACCTGGGCGGGGGGAATGGTGTTGGTGTTGAGCAGGGCGTTGTCCAGGTTTTCCGGGTTGGCCCGGGGAGTGTGCTGCTTCTGGCTGTTGCCCCTGTTCTGCTCGCGGAACTGTCGCTCGGGGACCCGTCGCTGCTGGCGGATGGCGGGCTTTTGGGAAGGATCCCTTCGCACCGGCTGCAGGCGCTGGGTGGCCCGGTGTCGCCAGCCGCTTCGCCGCCCAGCGCGCCCCCGTCCGTGGTGGACGTCGCCGCCGCTGCCCAGGGCCAGGGCCGACTTGCCCAAGGAGCGCGCCGCTGGGATCACGGCACGGACCAGGCGCTTGCGAAGGCTCGGCACGAGCAACCGCTCCAGCCGCCGCACCTGGTCGGGGCGCGCCCGGGTGGCGCGCACGCCGGCCACGCCGGCCACCCAGCGGTACCAGCCCTCGGGGACCTGCGGCGACGTGATGCGACCTGTGGCGGGCGCCTGGAAGTGCAACACCACCCAGTCCGGCCAGTCGTTCATGAGGATGGGCGACGGCTCCAGCAGGACCTTGGACCGCTCGGGCCTCCCCCGGGCGTCGTAGAGCCCCGCGGGGGCAAAGGCCGGGACGAAGTGGGAGTAGGCGTGGCCAGCCAGGCGCCCCAGGATGGGCGTCATGTGCGAGTCCAGCCGCCACAGGGCGATGCGCACTTGATCCAGCCGCTCCTCCCGCTGCCGGGTGCGCTCCGCCTGGGCCTCGAGGTGTAGGGCAACGCCGCTGATGACGCCCACCACGGCGACCACCACGAGCCCCGCCCCGAGGTAGCCGAGCCACAGGCTTCGGGCCGACCGCATCAGCCCGACCCGCCGAGCATGTACCCCTTGCCGCGCACCGTGAGGATGAGCTCGGGCTGGGAGCCGTCGTCGCCGAGCTTCGCCCGGAGGCGCGCCACGTGCATGTCCACCGTGCGGGAGGTCGAGCGGCTGCCGAACACGCCCCAGAGCCGCCCGAGGATCTCCTCCCGGCTCACGGCGCGGCCTGGGTTCTCCACCAGGAACGAGAGGATCGCCGCCTCGGCCTCGGTGAGCGGGGTGCGATGTCCGTCGCTCCGTTGGAGCTCCCGGCGCTGAAAATCAACGCTGCATTCGCCCAGATCCACCCGGGACACCTGCTCGGGGCGGGCGGGGCTACGCCGGACCACCGCGTCGATGCGAGCCAAAAGCTCCCGCGCTCCGAAGGGCTTGACGACGTAGTCGTCCGCTCCTCCGCGGAGGCCACGAACGACATCCTCCTCGGAGCCCTTGGCCGTGAGGATGATCACCGGCAGGGACGGCCGGAGCTTGCGGAGCTCGGCGAGGACCTCGAAGCCGTCCTTGCGCGGCAGCATGAGATCCAGCAGCACGAGATCCACGTCCTGGGCCGAGGCGCAGCCCAACCCCTCCACGCCGTCACATGCTTGCACGACGTCATGGCCGGTGATGCGGAGCATCTCCACGACGGCTTCTCGGATGACGGGCTCGTCCTCGACGACTACGACACGCATGACACCCTCTTGGACCAGAGTATAGCCGAAGGCGGTCGACGAGGCGTAACGACTTGGTAACTGAGCGCCCGACGACGAGCACCGAGTCGCCCAGCGCACCCTCATGCAGAAACAACTGCACCGCCATGCACATCACACAGCGGAGAGCTCGATCGCCCTGCCCCCCCCTTGCCATTGGCAGCAAAGCGGCTATATCTTTGCAAGGCGCCAGGATTTCACAGCCCCCGGGCACCACCCATAGGACGGCGAAATCACCTGATCCATGTCCCGAACCAAGCTCACCGAAGACCGACTCAGGCGGTGGTACCGCCTGCTCGAGCCGGCCCTGACCGACTTCGACTGCGGCCAGCTCTGCGCACCGGACAACGACGGCGTGCCGGCGTGCTGTGACGAGGAGTGGACCATCCCCCTGCTCTTCAAGGAGGAGTACAAGTACCACCGCAAGCGCTCGCGTTTCTGGCGGCGGTACCCCCGACGCACCCCGGAGCAGCGCGCCGAGGCCAACGACTTCGACTCCTGGCACGACTGGGCCTGCCTCTGCCCGGGGCCGGCCAAGTGCGAGCGCGACAAGCGGGCCCTGGTGTGCCGCCTGTACCCGATGATGCCCTTCGTCACCGGCAGGGGCCTGGTGCTCGGATTGACCTTCCTGCACGGCGAGGCCAAAAAGTGTCCCCTCATCGACCGGCCGGGGTGGGCGCCTCCACAGGACTACGTACGGGGGTCGCTACAGTATTGGGACGAGGTCTTCGAGATGTTCCCCGAGGAGCGAAAGGTGTTCGTGGACCTGAGCCGCAAGGCGCGACGACGCTACCGGCGCCTCGGCCTGCCGGTGCCGCTTTTCACCGGCGAGGACGGGTAGCGCCTGCGACTGCACCGGGATCCCAGCCAGACCATCACCAGCAACAGGCCAAGCGGGACGCCGGTTCGGGTGCCCGGATCCGCGTGGCAGGCGCAGCCAGCCCCGGGCTCATCGGGCGGCGAACCGCTGGCGTCGGCGGCGGCTCCGCCGTCGGGGAGCGACCCACCGTCCGCGGCGACTCCCCCGTCGGGCGAGATCACCTCCTCGCCCACGGTCAACGACGCCTCTTGCCAGCCCTGCACGTCCGGCCTCGGCAGGTGGGTCTCCACCGGCCACCCGGTCCGTAGCACGTCCACGTTCTGGGCCACGGCCACGGCCAGCACGTTCATGGTGCTGCCCACATCCCGGTCCACGAGCCAATTCAACGACGCACCGGGGCCCGTTGCCACGAGGTCTCCGTCGACATACAGGCGAACCTGGGCCACCCCATCGGGATGCGCGGCCTGCACCCCGATGGACTCACCGCGTGGAACCCCGCCGTCGGGCGTGATGGTCACGACGGGACGCTCGGCATAGGGTGTGGCGAGCGGATCCCCCAGGTACAGGTTCTGCCAGTAGAGATACCGCTGGTTGAAGAAGTAGCTCTCCGCCAGGTTGTATCCGAAGGTGTAGTGCAGCAACGCCCCGGCCCCCGGGAAGGTGTTGTTGAGGGGCTCGGCCACCGTGCCGTGGGCCCCGGTGGCGCCCGCGCGCACGAACCGGGCGATGGACGTCTGGCTCTCTGACTCCGGACACACGGTCCCGTCGGAGCTGCAGAAGAAGTTGGATGGCGCGGCTCCCGTGGAGGTCAGGTTGCAGGTCATGGCGCCCGCCTCGTAGGTGTTGCCGGCGATGCCGTCCCGCAGGTTCGCGGTGCCCGTGAGGTAGGCCGACATGGTGTGCCCCGACAGCGCACCATCGAAGGGTGTCAGCCAGGTCCCCGAGTGGCCGGCCAGAGACAGGTGGCGGGCCGTGAACTCGCACTCGGGATCCCGCGCGCCCCGGGCAGAGTCACCACCCTCCATGCACAGCAGCTCAGCCGCGGGGAAGGTGCCGTCGGCGTCCACCGCGCGGTCCACGAGATCCTGGCGTCCGCATAGTCAAAGCCGTCGAGGCGGGACACGATGAACAGGTTGTACGCAAAGTCGAAGCCCCCGGCGACGCCCGCTGCGACGCGGCGGTGACTGGGTGGATGGTCCGTCTCGCGCACGATGGAGCAGGCGGTCTCGTACCAACCGCTGTATGGATTGATCACGGTCAAATCGCCCGCCTGACAGAAGCCGCCCACGTAGGACGGGTTGAAGATGGAGGCCTGGTAGTGCTGGTCGTACTCCTGCGGCTGGCCGGCCAGGAGGCTGCCGTCGCTGGTGCGGGAAGCCTCGTGCACCTGGAGCATGGCCGACAGGCTCGTGTAGAAGGCGCCGTCGGGGAGGCTCACCCGGTAGGGCAACCCCCTCACCACCACCAGATAGTCGATCTCTTCGGGCTGGGGCAGCCCCTGCAGGCAGGCGCTGAAGGCGCCGTGGATCTGAGACCAATACGCGGCGAAGTCGATGGTCCGCATCGAGGGATCCACACCGGAGACGCCGCAGAGGTGCGCCTGCGGCAGGGAGCGCGCTTGCCTGTAGTGGGCCGCAACGACCTGGGCGTCGGGATCGTCCGCGTTGTACAGGACCATCACGTTCATGGGCCCGCCTCCCGCGTGGGCCGTGGTCGTGCCGACCAGCGTCACGACCAGCGGGAGCAAAATGACTCGCATGGATCCCCTCCTTTTCTGTGCGCGTCGATCATACCGCTTTTCTGGCCCTTTTGGTCGGGTGTCGATTAGAATCATACTTGCCGCCATGGAAAAACGAGAGAACGAGCTGCGCAGTATCGGTGCGCTCGAAGCAGCCAACAAGATCTACGAGATCGGGTTGCTCGCGAACCAGTCCACGGATCTGTCCGAGGTCCTGGGGGCCATCGCCGACCGCATCGCGACGGAGACGGGGGCCTGCTACGTGGGCATCAGCCTGGTGGACCACAAACGCCAGCTCATCGTCCACCAGGAGTGCGCCCTGCGCGATGCCGGGCCGGCGCCCGAGGGTCACACGCAGGCCATCGGCTCCGGGGTGGTGGGACAGGTCGTGGCCACGGGCCGCCCCTTCAGCCTGCCCAATGTGTCGCTCTTCTCGGACTACATCCCCATCGTGCCGGGCATGCAGTCCGAGCTCGCGGTGCCGCTGACGCTGGCCGGTGAGGTCATCGGCGTCGTGAACCTGGAGAGCAAGGAGCTGGGCAAGTTCGGGGCCACCACCCAGGCCGTGCTGCAGGCGCTGGCGGCTCCCATCGCCCAGGCCGTCAGAAGCGCCCAGCTCTTCCACTCCGAGCGGCTCCGGCGCAAGCAGCTGGGACTCCTCAACCAGGTGGGCACGATCATCAACGCCACCGTCACCCTGGACGAGCTGCTACACCGCGCCTGCCAGTCCATCCGCGAGCGGCTCGGCTATGGGCTCGTGGGCATCTGCCTGTTGAACGAGGACGAGAAACACGTCACGCTTGCGGCAGTGGCGACCGACGGGCCCACGCAAATCACGCCGGGGTATATCCAAGCGCTGGGAGAGGGGGTCGTGGGCGAGGTCGCGCAGACAGGCGTGAGCCTGATCGTCCCCGACGTGCGCCAGCGACGAAACTACGTGTCGGTGAACGACCGGATGCTGTCCGAGATGTGCTGCCCTCTCAAGGCGAGCGGCGAGATCATCGGCTGCCTGGACGCCGAGCAGGCGACGGCGGGCAGCTTCGACGATCAGGACCTGATGCTACTCGAGACCGTCGCCGAGCACCTCTCCCAGGCCATCGGCAACCGTCGAACCCTGGAGCACATCGCCCAGCTCAAAAACGACCTCACCAGCATGATCGTGCACGACCTGCGCAGCCCGGTGACCGTGATCCAGTCCACCCTGCAGCTCCTCGCCGCCCAAGCCCAGGCCTCTGCGCGGGAGGCGGAGGAGGGATCCGCCCCCACCCAAGGGCCCGAGAGGGAGCCTCGCACCTACATCCAGCACGCCCAGCGCAGCTGCGACGAGATGCTCGTGCTCATCGACTCCCTCCTCGAGCTGCAAAAGCTCGAGTCAGGGGACCTCCAGCTCAACCCCAGCCGCTGCGCCCCGGGCGACATGCCACGGCGCGTGGCCGCCCGGCTCGCCATCGTCGCCGAGTCCCGCGAGATCACCCTCGAGGCGCTGTGCAACGACGCACTCCCCTCCGCGCGTCTCGACTTGGACCTCGTCTCGAGGGTCCTGCAGAACCTGGTCTCCAACGCGCTCAAGTTCACGCCCCCAGGGGGGCGCGTCACGGTGGAGGCGGCGATCGCCCCGGAGCCCCTCCTTGCGGAGCGGCTCGCGGGCGCCAACAGAGGCCTGGTGTTCACCGTGCGCGACACGGGCCCCGGGATCCCCGAGGACGAGCAGGAGCGGATCTTCGAGAAGTTCGGCGTCGTGGAGGCCCGAAAGAGCGGCGTAAAGGTCAGCACCGGTCTGGGGCTCGCCTTCTGCAAGCAGGCAGTGAAGGCGCATCGGGGCAACGTCTGGGTGGAGAACTGCGCCGACTGCGGCAGCGCCTTCCACGTCCTGCTGCCCCTTGATACAGAAGAGTAGAACGCTTCTCTATCGTTGGCGGCTGGCCAGGTCCGTGAGTCGGTCCAGCTGCTGCCGCTGCTCGGCCGTCAGCTGGTCGGCCCGGGCCGCCCAGAGGGACATGTAGGCCACCAACCCGTCTCCCCCCGGATTCCCCACGGCGCGTACGAGCTGTTGCGCCCTCCGCTGGACACCTTCGGCCATGAACCAGCCGCAGCGCACGTGCAGCTTGAACAGCCGGTGGAGCCAGATCCCATCCATGGACTGGTCGGCCATGGCCAGCAGCCCCTCCTGGACGGAGCGGGCCATGATGTGGTTCACCGCGAGGAACGGATCGCCCGACGTCAGCTGGGCCACCCGACTCTTGAGCAGCTTCGCGGCCTCTTCCAGGCGGCCCACCTGCACCATGCGAAAAAGCACATCCGTGGGGTCACCTCCTGGCTCCACTTCGTCCACCTGGGTCGTGAAGCCAAGGGTGCGGGCGCGCGATTGAGCGCTGCTGGTCCGGCGACGGATGACCGCGAGCGTCATCCGCGTGTGCCCCACGCGGATCTGGTCCCCGTTGTGAAGCCGGGACGGGCCCTTGAGTCGCTCCTCGTTGACGTAGGTGCCGTTCTTGCTGCCCAGATCCTCCACCACGACCTCGTCTTTGGATACGACCAGCCTCGCGTGCACCCGGGACAACAGCGCGTCATCCAGTAGCACGGTGCACTCCTCGGAGCGTCCGAGGGTAATTTTCCCCGGTCGCAACAGGATGTCGCGCTCACCGATCCGCAGCCGGAAGCTCATCTGCGCCATGGCATCATGTTCCCACAAACGGGGGCGCCGGGCAAACCCCGGAACGGCTCGAGGCGTAGACATCTGGCCTCCCGACAACCCCATGACCATGGCCACCGTCCGACGGATCTGACCGTGACCGATCTTGTCCGGCGGGACGCTTTTTTCGCGACACCCCGAAAACCACGCAACCGGGACCAGGCCAGCAGCGATAACCAGAGTAGAGAGCCAGCCCACAGGCATTTTTTTTGGTACTATGAAACCTGGTGCTTGCATTTGGCTGTATTCCCATGTAGGGGAATAGTATTACATGTGGGTTCAATGGTCGGCGGCGAGCACAGAACATACCGGTGGTCTTGACTGGCCTGTAGAAGGAGGCACGCATGAGACGCTCGAACGTAATCCGATACATCACCGCCGCGATGGCGGGGTTGATTCTCCTGGCACCCGGTCGGGCCCAGGCGGATCCTCCGGCCTGCACACCGCCTCAACTACTTATTGTTCTTGATAAATCCTCGAGCATGACCTACGCGAGCGGCACGGCAGGGATGACCAAGTGGGAGGTCGCCGAGGCGGCCATCACCCAGCTCACCGGCAACTACGGGGGGTCCGTGGACATGGGGCTCATGCTCTTCCCCGACCCGATCCAATGTGC
>Ga0272441_10002167_pt1 | contig 40449 bp, 33 predicted proteins | sample SSMProp6N_FD_193582 | JGI IMG/M metagenome (GOLD analysis project Ga0272441, IMG submission 193582) | Marine sediment archaeal communities from Little Sippewissett salt marsh, Falmouth, MA, United States - SSM-Prop-6N | ecosystem: Environmental > Aquatic > Marine > Wetlands > Sediment ... | reverse complement strand
CCAGGCATGGCAAAATCTTATTGGGCATCGATTCATGGGTGATTTTGCTTGTCTTAATCTTTTCAGATTTTCAATTGTTGAATTGAAAAGATAAAGAAGTCGCTATACCTCTAAGCCACAGTGGCATGGGTTGGGTTTTGGGTCATTTCCCGTATTGTACTTAAACATTGCTGGGAACGATTGCAGCCGCTCCTCCCTGGTAAGGATATGTATGCAATGGACACGACCAGTTTGATGTTAAATTATGTGTCCAGGCGTTTGAAAAATCAGAGTTTTTTCACGTCTTGATCCTTTCAGATATTTTCATTGTTATTACGGCGAGGCGCCCCGGTCCCCCCCGGAGCCTCCTTGAAGAACCCGACCATGTCGCTTTCCCTCTGCTTCTTCGTCCCTATGAAGAATAGGACGATGCCGACTATCAGGATCAACGCCCCGGCGACCCCTCCCCCGATCATCATTGACGTATAGGTCCCCTTGGAGAACTCCTCCGTCACGTAGATGTCTCCATCTCCCGTATATACGACAGCATGCTCCCCCGATGTTTTCGTCTCGAAGCTGCCATAGAGATAGATATCCCCGTAGCTCGTGTCCCCGTCCTCCTCCACGGTTATCGTGATGTTCCCTGGCCCCTCCACGATTATCGGACCGGTAACATCACCCTTGTACCAGATCATGTGGGCGCCCTCTCCAAGCTCCACGAGTCCCCCGGGCCCCTGAACAATTCCCTCGTTGGTATTGGCCGGATCATTGGACAGCATCAGGGAAGCTCCTCCCCCGATAAGACCCACCGCTAGAACCACTCCGACTATCATCATTACCAGACCTATGGTCTTCAGTATCTGCATGAAAGGGCCCCCGATATGTGCAATGGGGAATGATTATTCCGGGTTAAAAATCATTCCTTCAAGTACGCGAGGAAAACCGCCAGGGTCATATCCATTTCTTCTTCCTGAAGTAGAGGAACATGATGAAAGCGGATATCAGCATCAGTCCCAAGGCGAAGGGATAACCCCAGTACCAGTTCAGCTCCGGCATGTTGAGCGGAGATTCCCCAGGGTTGAAGTTCATCCCGTAGACGCCGGCGATAAAGGTGAGCGGGATGAAGATCGTTGCAATGATCGTGAGCACCTTCATTATCTCGTTCATCCGGTTGCTGATGCTCGACATGTAGAGTTCAAGCAGTCCCGAAACCATATCCCTGTAGGTCTCAACGGCGTCCATGACCCTGACCGTGTGGTCGTAGATGTCCCTGAGATACACAACCGTGTCGGTGGTGATGAGTTCTCCCTCCTCTCTTTCAAGTGCATGAACGACATCTCTCAGGGGCCACACGGACCTTCTCATCAGGATGAGCTCCCTCTTGAGGGAGTGGATCTTCCTCAGGGATCTTTCCTCCGGTCTCTCCGAAAGCTCCTTCTCGAGGTCCTCGAGTTGGTCCCCGACCTTCTCCAGAAGAGCGAAGTAGTTGTCTATGACCGCATCTATCAGGGTGTATGCCAGGTAATCGACCCCCATCTTCCTGATGCGTCCCTTGTCCTTTCTAAGCCTGTCCCGGATGGGGTCAAAAACATCTCCCTTCCTTTCCTGGAAGGTGATGAGACAGTTGCTGCACAGCACCATGCTCACCTGCTCGTTCTGTATCGCTACATTATCGCCGTTGAGGTAGAGCATCCTGAGGACAATGAAAAGGAAGTTGTCATAGACCTCCACCTTCGCCCTCTGGTCGGTGTTGAGTATATCCTCCTGAACAAGGGGGTGGATGCCCACCTGGTCCCCGATCCTCTTCAGTAGCTCCACATCATGCAAACCGTTGACATTTATCCAGGTGACCATCCCCTCCTTTCTGTCCCTGATCGCACCGACAATGTCATCCACCCCTCCTTCGGAGAAATGCTCCCTGTCATACTCAATGATATCAACGGTGACCTTTTCCGTCTTCTTATCGCCCGTGAAGATCAGGGTTCCCGGAGGCTGTCCCACCTTCTTGTCCTCCCCCCTGTTGAAAAGTCTGAGATTGTTGATAATGTGGCCTCTGGGAAATTGAAAGGACTGATTCTCTCTTTTTTCTTTGATCCCCATATGGACCATATGGAAAACTCACCTTTAAAAGATTATTATCGGGACATGCCCCGTCAGAACGGGTTCACGATCTGCCCGTAGAAGATGAGGTTCATAATTTCAAGATACGCTGCAAGGACGATGAAACCCACCAGTCCCCAGAGGACCGAAAGCGGGAGCCCGGGCATGACGCTCTCCTTCTCCAGGAAACCAAGCGTCTGCTTGAAACCATACAGCACCGCAACGATCACCATCACGGTCATCTCGAGGACAAGGATCTCACCCCAGAAGGATTCATAGAATCCCATGAAGGGGACCTTCAGCATCATCCACTTGAATGTGACGGATACAAGCACCGAGAAGAATATGAAATCACCGATCCCCAGGGCAAAATGCTTTCCCTCGTAGAGTCCGTATGAGGTGATGTCCTCTCCGGACTGGACATCGATGAACTTCCTTCCGCCCTTTCCGCGTTTTATCTCGATCCTGTCTTTGAGCTGACCCTTCAACGGCCTCTGTACCTCAACCAGTGGAGCGGCAGGAGCTTCAGGGTGCTCCCGTGCTTTCGCTCCTTTTCTCTCCTCCTCTTTGTGCTCTTCGGAGAGATTGATCATCTCCTTGATTATCCCCCTCTTCGCCGCCCAGAGGTCCCAGAGAGCGACCCCTGCAAGTAGGAAGATTATCACCCAAACGGGCAGGACGATCGCAAGGAAGGGCCCCAGAAACACGCAGAAAGCTATCAGTGCCGGGTTCTTCCTCATTGGCTCCATGGCCCTGAAGACCATGTTGTAGACGATGGTGATACCGATCACCGCACCAATCGCTATTATGATGGCGTAGAATATGTTTCCTTCATCTATCGAAGTTCCGAACAGGTCGTTTAAAAACAGCCTCATGAGATAGAGGTACATCATCACCGCAATGGATGCACACAGCCCCAGTGCGATAGCGAAGAAGAGCTTCAGCGTAACCCTCTTCTTCAGCCTGAACAGGAAGAATATCCCGAAGGCGGCTGCTATCGCAAGACCCACCATTATCACCGCTGTGACCACCCCGGTCAAAACGCTTTTCCTCGCCGTCGGTTGGGTTATGTTCTGCTGATTTCCTGATGAATCCGTTATTGTTATGTTCTCCTCGGTGTCATCGATGGCAGAATCTATTATACTGCCGGGTATGAGATCCACAGTGGTCGAGGTATCTTCGGAGAACCCCGTGAAGAACCCGGAGGAATCCACAACCTCGTCGGCAAGCCTTCTTGCCTCCTTGAAATCCATCCACTGGGCCGCTGTAACGAGCGGAATGGAGAGTACGAGAACTATCAGTATGGGGGTGTACATCTTCCATTTACCGATGTCCATGCCGGGTCCAGCTTCCTCTCTCTTGAAATACTTTATGGGCCCGTTATGAACACGAGATGCACAAGTGCGCTCTTTATTCCGATCTCACGAAAAGATAAAATAGAGCCTTCCTTCATGGCGCGGAGGATGGCCTCCACATTCTTCGCGCTCTTTCTCGGGACCCTCATGGGGTTCATACCGACCTTCGGTCTCCTCTTTCTGATAACCAACCGGTACGAGAGGACCATCCATGAAGAGGACACCATGAAGACCTTCATATTGGGCATATTCGCCGGGATCCTTGTCACGCTTGGCCATCTCTATGTTGTCAACAGCTTCGATCCCGCATCGGAGGGCGGGACCTCCTTCTTTCTGATATCCGCCTATCTGCTCGCTCTGGCAGAGGCCCTGATATGGCGTATATACATCAGGAGGAAGAAGTTCCGGCAGAGGCCCGACCGACCATTCATCGTCCTTTCATTCTCGCTCGGGATATCCGGACTCTTCCTGCTGTTCACATCCGGACAGATGTTCGTGAACTTCGAGGTTGCCTCGGACCGGCTGCTTGGTTTCTTCCTGTTTGCCATTGCCGTGTCCCTCATGAGGGCGTCCATGTCCCTCTTTCTTTCCCGGGGTGAGATGAAGAACAGATATCTCAAACAGTTCGTACTGATAACGTTGATGTTCGGGACCTTCAATTTCGTCTCGATGGTATACATCGGATTCGGGTTCCTCTGGACCTTCGCACTCATACTTGTTATACCGGCCCTCGGGGCTTTCTGGTATTTTTACAGGGACCTTGAAAAGGTTGAGCAATTCAATCCTGAGAGATGACACCCGTTTCGCTTGCTACCCTCCAGGCGGCCTTTTCCTCGAGGCCGGTCCCGAGGATCGTGTATCTGTTTGGCCTGATCTTGTGGGCTTCCAGGAGGGACCTTATCACCTCTTCCTCCGTCACTCCGAGCTCCTTCGCGTTGATGGGGGCCCCTATCGTCCGGAGCGCGTCCCTTATCCTCTCCCAGTCGCCCCCGTGGAGGTACATCATCATGATGGTTCCCACCCCCGTTTCCTCCCCGTGGAGCGGCGGGTTCTTCGCTATCACGTCAAGGGAATGAGCGAACATGTGCTCCGAGCCGCTTGCGGGTCTCGAGGATCCCGCGATGGACATCGCCACCGAGGAGCTGACCAGTGCCTTCATCACGATCCTTACGGACCCCTCGAGCCGGGGTTTGATCTCGTGGGCCCGGTCCATGATGAGCTTTGCCGTCATCTCCGAAAGTGCGGCTGCATATTCGGAGAACGTGTCCCCCTTCAATCTGTATGCAAGTTTCCAGTCCAGAACCGCAGTATAATTGGATATTATGTCGGCGGATCCGGAGGCTATAAGCCTGTAGGGGGAGTTCTTGATTATATCGATGTCAGCGATGACACCCAGGGGTGCCCTGGCCAGGATCGATTTCTTCCTTCCGTCCATCTCTATCGAGGCTCTTGAGGATGCTATGCCGTCATGTGATGCTGCTGTGGGAACAGAAATGAACTCTGTCTCTTTGATCATGGCCACGTACTTCGCGACGTCGATGGACCTCCCACCCCCCACGCCGAGGATGAAGTACTTGCCTTTCTCGGAGATGTGACGGTTCACAAAATCCACGGAGGTGTCCGTGGCCCCCTGGATCTTAATGATATCGGTGTCGTATCCCGAATCCTTCAATGATGCCTCAACGGCCCTGCCGGCTATCCCCTCGGTCACGGGATCGCATACGATGAGCGCCCTGCCCTCGAGGTGGAACCGTTTCCTGCATATGTTCCCCACCTCGCCGACGGCACCCTTCCTGATCAGTATGCCCCTTGGAAGCTCCATGAACGGGAAACTATCGAAATCTTCATCCATCAAAGGACTCACCTGCCTCTAGAAGACCAGGTTTCCGTTTAAAGTTATCGTCATTTGAGATCTGGCTTTTCCTGCGATTCATTATGAAAGTTTTATATCATTCCTGCTCGATTTGAAGTCGATACAAAATGTTCCCGGCCGCGGACCTCATGTTCGATGCAGAAAAGAATTACGATCTGTCCATCGTTCTCTCCGATGACGATGATTTCATCTCAGGGATCATGGATGCCGTGAGATCGGACAAGACCATAGTGCTCTCCTCCCGGGGCAAGGATATCAATGTCAGGGAGGGAGTGATCTACTACACCTACGCCCGGAACCTCGAGAACTCCATCTATTTCATGGACTTCATCGAGAGGCTGATATTTCGTATATTTCTGGGCGGTTACATAACCGAGGATATGGAGGTCATACTGATATCGGACTATCCCTTCAGGTTCCTTCTGGAGTTCCAGTCCTCCGCCATGCCTTTCTACAGGGTCATGAACGAGCTCTCCGATGTCGTGGACCGGGAAGTTATGGAAGCTCTCCTGAAGATCGTTTTCGAGATCCATCTGGAGGGAAGGGAGGGAAAGCATATCGGGACCCTGTTCATAGTGGGGGATGTGGAGAGGGTGCTCGAGCATTCCAAGCAGCTTGTCATAAATCCCTACCACAATCAGGATGATGATATCCGCTCCATTCTGAACAAGGAGAACTGGGAATCCGTCAAGGAGTTCGCCCAGCTGGATGGTGCCTTCGTGATCGATCCCAAGGGGAAGGTCGTGAGCGCCGGGAGATATATTCTCGTGGACCCGCAGGTACAGACGACAGGCGGTCTCGGAGGCCGCCACCTTGCGGCAGCCTCGATAACATACACCACCGAATGCATATCCTTCGCCCTGTCATCATCGGGGACAATAAGGATATTTAGGAACGGTAAGGTCGTCCTGAAGGAGGACCTGAACTGATCCCGGGGGATTGAGTTAAAGTGGACCTCTTCAAACCCATTGACGACATCCTGATCGCACTTCTTCTTCTGCTTCTTCTCAGCAGGGCGCTCGGCCTTCTCTTTCAGAGGTTCAAGGTCTCCCCGATAGCGGGCGAGGTCCTCGGAGGAATTCTCCTCTCTCCCCTTCTCTTCGGGTTACTCTCGGAGGACCCCGTTACCGGGACACCGGACCTCATAACCTTCTCGGAGTTCGCGATCATCGTTATCATGTTCCACTCGGGCCTGTACACCGATTTCTCCTCTTTCAGAAAGTACCGGTGGACCTCCATCGTAGTCGGGGCATTCGGAGTTGTGGTTTCCTTTGCCCTCATCTTCCTGCTATCTTACCTTGTATTCTCTCTTTCCCTCGAGACAAGTCTATTCCTCGGTGCGATCCTCTCGAACAGCGCAATAGAGGTCTCCTCCGCAATGCTCGTGAATACCCGGTATGTGAAATTGAGGACCATCGTCGTCGGGGCGAGCTTCATAGACGATATCCTTGCCGTGTTCGTTCTCGGGGTTGTACTATCCTTCGTCAAGACCACGCCCGGAATACTACTTCCCGTGGTGGGGGAGGTCGATGGGATCGCGTCCTCGGCCATCAATCTGGTCTGGACATCCGCCAAGGTACTCCTCTTTCTGCTCATCACTTTCTACATACTATCCAGGTTCTCCCACAAGATACTTGACAGGTTCGCCACCCGGAAATTCGAGATACTGCTTTCGGTGGGTTTCCTCTTTGCTCTTGGACTCGGGATCTTCGCAAGATTGGCGGGGCTTCACGAGGTAATAGGAGTATATCTGGCAGGTTTGATCCTGAGCCAGTGGGGAGTGATGCCGGATGCCATGCTCACCAGGGGGATAGCATGGATGAAGTTCAAGGAGACCTTCACATTGATGATGGAATCGCTCTTCTCCCCGATATTCTTCGGGGTTGTAGGTCTTCTTCTGGGATCCAGTCTGGTGGAGCTCGGAGGAGAGAGGGTCGGTTACATCATTGTCGGTGTGGTCCTTTTCACCTTCTTCGCGTTCATGGGGAAGATCGTCGGATGCGGGGCAGGGGCCCGGATAAAGAAGATCGCCCCTTCGGGGGCCCTGCTTGTGGGTGCTGCGATGGGGGGAAGAGGGGCCCTTGAGTTCATATTGATAAAATCGGGTCTCATGGAGGGGCTTCTCTCCCCTGACGAGTTCTCCATCATCATTATCGTTACATTGATGACAATACTCTTGACCCCTGTACTCTATGGAGTGATATTGAGATGGAAGAAGGATGACCTGGACAGGATAGACCTTTAATCGTGATTTAATATGATCCAACTCTTTTGGTATATAACCCGGATATGGTGATCCTTAATAATGCTGAGTGCATCATATAAACAATTATTTTTGCGAAAAACGTGCACATACCAGAAAATGCAAAACATTTTCTTATGTTCAGAAGATCTGCGATCTTCCCAACAAGTCGGAAAATTGTAATAAATGATTATATGAATGTTTATTCAATTAATATGAGATGTATGAATTTTAATAGTAAATTTTCATGAATGATTCCAGTTACGGCGGGGAAGTGGAATGTTATTTCATCAACACCTATTTACTTTTCTTCTTTCTAGCAACTTTTTGTTTAACTTCTTCAATCCTTGCTTCTTTTTCAGCTCCCTCTTCAGATTCTTTTAATTTCTTTTTTAGATCCTCTATATCATATTTTGATAAGTATTCAATCGCTTTAATCAGATTTTTTAAAGGAGCGCCTTCTTCTATTAATATTTCAGCATTATTTTTTTCAAAATCTGAAATATGTGCAAGCAACCAAACCGCTAATTCTTTTGTTGGTTTGGGTGGTAAAATTACAGTAGAATTTATGTAATAAGCGAATTTTTCATTCTCAATCTCCTCTTCTCCAGGAGGGTTAGATTTATATCTTGCTGAATAAAAATGAATTCTGAAATCATATGGTGACCATCCTCCTGCAGCTCCAATAGCATATTTTTCAGTATGTTCAGGTGAGAATATTGTATCTATAACCTCTCCCTTTTTTTCTTTATTTTTTACCATCGGGATCACCTCTAATTTGATACTGTAATATCTTCTACATAATCAAGAATATTTCTTCTTGATATTGGTCCTTTCTCTTTTTCATAATCTATATTCTTATTATTTGAAGAATTTTTACTGATAACTTGAATTTCACCGCTCTTATCAGATGTAAAACTATTAATATTCAGCATATCAGTTTTTCGTTTTTCATTTAGTTTTGGTGGTGAAATCTCATTTGAAAATACATCAATCGTCACTGGACTTCTTTCGAATATTGATCTATCAGGAGAAATACTCTTAACATATACATCTAATAATGTGGAAAAAAGAGTATCTCCATATGTAGTTAAGGAATACCAAGAAAAATCTCTTAATCCTCTTTCTTTTTTCAATTCATTTTTAATTAAGCCATTTAGTTCAAGACAATTAAGTTGGTAAGAAAGATCATTTTTCTTTAATCTAAGTAATCTCTGAAGCTGAGAGAATGAAGCTTTCCCTTCCATATCAAGTATAATTATTATTGCTCTTTGTTTTTCATTTACAAAACTAGATAGAGAATTACAGATTGATTTAGGTAGCATCGAAGAATATTTAATAATGAAGGGTGAAGGACTTCTATCCTTGGATACTAATCCTTTAGTCATGGTAATCCTCATAGGTCAAAAATTTTTGACCTAATCCTTTAATAGGAAAATAGCATATATAATTATCGATATCTTTGGGACAAGAGAATAGTAGACTTTTTCGTGCTCTTCAAATTCTAGAAGAAATTTCAAAAGAAGCAAAAGAAATCGATTTAATAATTTTAAGTTCATGGCAATATAGATGTATTAAGTGTGATACTATCATTGAAAGAAAAGATGATAATTTCTATTGCCCAAAGTGTGATAAAATTTTGAATGATCATGAAATTATTGATAAAGAAATGGACGAAATTAGAAAAACATTAGAATCGTATTTTAAAGCAAACCCAATCTTATGTAAAATATCAATCCGAACTCTTGAAGAGTTAAATTTTGATGAAAAATCAACATTATTTGACAAAATATTAGATGAAATTGATGAGGCTGATAAGTGTGTTGTAATTTTATTTCCAGATAGAGAAAATCGTCTTTGTACAAGCGAAATGTATGGTTCATTTCAAAGGAAAAAATCTCAAAGTAAATTCATATATTGCCAATCATATCAGTTAGACGTTGATCAAGTTTTAAAAGATTTTATCAAGAAAATGCCTATTCGAAGAGTTTTATATTCTGACATTCCAAATCTTTGTTTGAAACTTACGAATGCTTTAGTCGATATGCTAAGTCAACAATAAAAATGAAAAATTCAATTCAACTCTGGTTTTACAAATGCCGTATTCGGCGAATTTAGGATTGGTGATTAACTCATATCCATTATTCATGACTAATATATGGTGGAGGAGGAAGTTTTTCTCCATTCTTTTCTGGTTCATAAGCATAATTCTTTAAGAAGCCACATTTTAGACATCGATAGGATACAATCCTTATTGTTCCCCTTTTACCTATTCCCCACACACCACTGGCATTTCTGGCCCAATCCTGAGCCCCAGATACAGAATCCCTATTATCTACAAGTTCTCCTCTTTCCATCTCTCCATCGCATTCAGGACATTTCAAATCATTCTCCTCCATTTTCACTTCTTCCACAATGATGATTTAAGAAAGATAAAACTTTCCTTCTACGGCGACTCTCGGCAACGATCTCATAACTCTTCTCCCTTTCCGTTCTCGTCCACTTCCGGAACCATTCCCATTGCTATTCTCCTTTCCGTCCTCCTAGTGATGATATTGCTTTTCTCCCCCTTCAGATTTTGCCTCCTCCGCCGAGTCCCGGAACCGTTTTCATTAATTCTCTCCTTTTAGTTACTCCGCTTGAGTCGGTATTTTCCCATCCTTTTAAACCATATGAGAATGGTAGGAAATATTGACATTGTTCCAACCCAATCTCAATATCGAATTATCTGTATATGATTCATACCAATGATAACTATCGTAATGTTGAGAATATAGATAAATCTCCAACAATTGATCTGATTCTAAATGAAGGAATATCTTCATATCATATCCACTGTCATCCATACTATAAAACGGGAAATAGGATGCTTCTTCTGTTTCAAACTCTCCATGGAATGATATGTCTGATGTCAAGGTAATATTGAAACAGGATCCGTATATAGTATCATCAATTTGAATACCGTATTCTGAAGCAATTTCATTAGAGACCTCGGAATCGTATGAATCGCTAGAGAATATTTGAGATTTCAACACGGGAACCAATATGTATCCTGAATTTCCCTGTTTCAAACCTGAGGTTTCGATCTTATATTCTTCTCTATCTTTGATATTTGATTCAATACACCCTCCTAAAAGGATACAAACGATGGTGATCGGTATAAAATATATGATCAATTGATTTGATTTCATCCATTCTCCCCATTTATTTGATTCCTCTTCCGTCCACTTTCGGCAATCCTCTTATCGTCCTTTTCCTTTGTTGTCTTTTCTCTGATTTACATTTGTACCTCTTTGAACTTAATCCATTTTCCTTCATAATATGGGTGTCTTGTATATAATAAAAGTAACCATCCAGATATCATAATAATCAATCCACTAATAAGCAAAGAATAGAATATGTAGAGATAGGAATAAAACTCCGTCAGATCAGTGCCTGTTAATTCATAATTTTGGATTAAGAGATTGGTGATTAAAGACGACTCGAACAATACTACTCCCACGACAGAAGCAATGACACCAATGATGAATAACCTTCGTTGATTCTTGTTGACAATTGGTAACATAATTTCCCTTCTTTTGCTTTCCCTCTTCGTCCATTTCGGGCAACGATCATTTCACTGTTCTCCTCAATCTTACCTCCAACTCTTATAACACCTCATTCCCTTATGAAACTTGCCGTATTCGGCGAGATCGAGTGCGCCAGGCTAACCTGGTGCGTTTCTGCGGAGATGACGCAAGTCGGCTCCGCCCCGCCTGTGTGCAGACAGGCAGAGAAGAAGGAGGGCCGTACTTAAAGATGTAACAAATACACGCAAGGGCTGAAGCCCCTCGACAACGTCGGAAGGAGAGAAAACCAGAACATGCTCCTGTCCGGTTATCGACCTGGATATGTCTACCCACAGGAAGTGTCTGTGTAATCCCAGCAAGCCGAAACCTCAGACACACTTGGTTAAGGTGTGAGACCGATGGAGCGAAAGGCTTTCTTTTTGGCCAAAACGTGTTGGTCACGTACCAACGTCCAGAACCTACTGCGAACTGTTCCGGACTCCATCCGGGGAACAGATGCAGCCTAAGTCTGGGAAAGGAAGCGCCAGGGACCTGGGAGAGCTGTCTCATCTATGCGAAAACAATTTACCTGTGGATGAGACAGAAGTCGGATGTGTCATAGTAGTCCGAGGACGGGAAAGCCGTCTACATGGCGAAGGACACCAGCCAGTTCTGAAAGGGCTATTGCGAAGGCTCAATTTTAAGAGTATATAAGTAAGGGTCAAAATTTTCGGATATGGCTAGTCATTTTTCACTTCTTATTATGCTACCCAAAAGATACGAACTAGCCAGCATAGATAGATATATAAACATGCTACCTAATATGGGTGGCACATGACATATCTCGTGACAAAAGTTAAGGGCGGGACCCCATACTATTACGAATATGAGACGTATAAACAAAATGGTAAGACCAAACATCGAATGGTCAGATATCTGGGCAAAACAAAAGACCTTGCCAGACATGAAGATTCCAATATCAAGAACATCAAGTCATGGGGAGATGTTCAAGCACTATATTCAATATCAAACAAGATCGATTTCAACAGGAATGTCAATATAGTAATACACAAAGGCGGAGGAGTGGAAGCTTCCAAATTATTACTCATACTGGCGATCAACAGGATCCTTGATCCATGCAGCAAGAATAAAATAGAGAACTGGTACAGAAAAACTGCATTGGAATCCATTCTCGGAGTGAAACCTCATCTATTATCTGCACAGAACTTATGTTCATTCCTGGATTACTTGACATCAGACAGAACAGAAAGGATTGAAAGGAACTTCACCAAAACGCTCAAGCAGAAGTTCAACGCATCTACAGATTGCATCATCTACGACATAACTTCAACTTACACATTTGGAATCATTGGCACTTTATCCAGATATGGTTGCAGCAGAGATCATAGAGGAGACCTGGAACAGATCAATATCGGACTCGCTGTAACAGACAAGGACTATTTCCCCATCATGCACCAGGTCTTTGAAGGTAATATCCCGGATGTTGTTACTCTCCCTGGAACCGCAAGGATACTTGAAGAAAGACGGATCGAGGGTGAAATACCGAAAATGACCTTGGTCCATGATAGGGGTTTCCTTTCGGAAGACAACATCAAACTTTTGGATACGATGGATGATTTCGATTTTGTATGTGGAGCGAACAAAACCAAAGAAGTTATTGAGATCATTGATAGATCGATCGAGGATAACAATCTCCAGATCGTGAAGGAAAAGGAAGATGGGGAGATCATCAAGGGTCATTCCATCGAGAAAGAAGTATATGGCAAAAAAAGAAAGATCGTGATCATGTTCAGTTCTGAACTGAAGATAACCCAGTTTGAAAGCAGAGAGAAAAAGCTGAAAGAAGCTTCAGCATCTCTACAGGAATTACATGGATCCTGTAAAAAACGTAACAAGAGCCACGACAAACTGGTCATCGGTATTCATGAAGTTCTCAAGGGAGTTCAAAAATACTTCGATATCAAAATCCAGGATCATCCGGAATGCAATTCCATAAGAGTTGAGAGAAAGGATGATCTAACCATTGATAAGAGAAAACTGACCTGGGTCGAGAAGAAACTAGACGATCTGATCAAGGAACTTGAACCATCAGATCTGTCAAACCAGGTAGTCCGTAAACAGATCAAAGAACTTCTGGGTCCTCTAAGAAAGCATTACAAAGTTTCGATCGAACACAAGAAACCTCATTCAACGTTCGAGTTCTCATTGATCGAGAATGAGGTGGGGTCAGCTGCCCGATACGATGGTTACCATGTTCTGATCAGCTCCAATATGAGACATGATATGAATGAAATGATTGAATTGTATGATTCCAAGGATGGTATAGAGAAAGCGTTCTATACTATCAAGCATCCCATTCAGATCCAACCGATCCGTCACTGGACCCCACAAAGGGTCAGAGGTCATGTTTTTGTTTGTGTTGTGGCTTATCTTCTGTATTCTGTTGCACGACACCTACTGAAGAAGAATAAGATGGAAATAAGTGTTCTTGATTCTTTGGATGAACTTGGTGAGATCAAACAGTATGTGAAGTCCTATTCAAAGAAAAGAGATGATGAGGTTTGTTTGACAGAGGTATCCGATCATCAGTCAGCCCTTCTATCAGCATTTTGCTATCCTGCTTGAAAAAGTAAAACGGTGAAAAGTGGGTTTTGGGTAGCACATTTTATGGCTTTCTAACCTAAACCCCGATTTTTCCTTTAAATAGTCTTAAACTCAGGCGAAGGAGGAAACCATCGGTAATCTTTGGCACCTATTACATGCAGGATACTCCTGAGGCAAACCATACTCTACTGTCGGAAAGAGGATTATTCCCCTTCTTGATCGCAAGGAACTGGGGGAGAGCTGGATGAGGTGAAAGTCTCACGTCCGGTTCGGAGAGCAGCAGGAGGGAAAGGCCCATTCATTTGGGCCTGCACTCCTGCTGACTCTATGCATCGATGCTATGCTTATCACAATCTTTGATTTTCAGCTTCTTTCATTTTCCTTTCTTTTTTCTTTTTATTATCAATATGAATAAAATAAACTATTACAAGAATAAACACAAATAAAAATAAGGCTGATATGCACACCTGAATCCAGGGGTAATGATTCCCATATCTTACCCCTGTATCTACTGTTATTTCGTAATCCGCCTTCCCATTCCAATTGTTCATTAATGATGATATTTTTGTCCCATTTAACGTACCATTGGGAACTGTGAAATTAATGGATATCATTCTACTAAGGTAATTGAATTCAAAATAACCTTCTTGGATAGTTCCATTCCAGAATCTCGCAGTTTTTGCTGTGTAAAAATAATGAAATGATTCTGTGTAATCATCATGTAGTGAATGGGCAACCATTTTTATTTCCAAATCTTCAAAGGGCTTAAAACTGAGATTGAGAGTAATGCCAGTATAATGATCAATATCCCTGATCAATTCCTCATCATCAAGTAAAACATCGTTGAATTCCAACGTTCGTTCAACGAAGTCTTCATAAATTTCATCATCAATAAAGATCTGGATTTCATCCGGTTCGTAGTATTCCCACCTGTCCTCTTCAAAGACAATTGGGATGATGACTTCAAGTTCGATAGAATAGTTTATTTCATTCCTTAAGAGATATGTGAATTCTTCGTTTACATCGGGTAAATCAACCGTTACAACAACTGAGAAGGATACCATTGAAATATTATCTTGTTGAATAAAAAAACCTTCAATACTATGACCAACTCTATCGTATGGAGCAATATCAGCCTTTACTGAAGAATAAATAAGAATCAAACAGAACATAAGGGCTATTATTATGGCTTTAACCTTCATTCTTCCCCCCTCCCAAATTTCCGGTTTCGTCCATGATCTAAAACCTTCAAACATCAGTATTTCTTTCTTCTTCGACCTTTGAGGGAAGCTATCATTCTCTGTTTCCCATTTGGGGGAAGATTGTTATGACTAAATAAAGAATTCCGATTCGGGCGTAGGTTCATTTCCTCTTCATCATTGGGACCACCCCTTTCCATATACTCTTCTTTGTCATGGGGTGGATATCATCCTTGAAGGTGCTCCCGCTGACCGCACGGATATCCTCGATAGTGTAGAAAGCCTGTGGGTTGAAGGCTTTCACTCTGGAAACAACCTCCCTGACCTCCCTGCGCTTCAGCGGCATGTAAATGATATTTACGAGGCCCCAGTCGCTCTTTGCATCCACGATGGTGAACTTCCTCCCGCTCTGTTCAAGCCACTCTATCAGGTTCGTGGCGGACCTCCTGGTGATTATTCTCACAAGGACATGTCCCAAAGAGATCTTGTTGTCGATCATGATCCCGATATAGTTGCCAATGGCAAAACCAAGGCCGTAGGCAACATAGTTCACAACATTGGAGAGGTTCTGCATTATCTGGCCTATGGCAACAAGCCAGATGATGACTTCGAAGAACCCCATCACGGGGGCAAGCCTTTTCATGCCCTTGGAGATGAAGATTATCCTGAGTGTCCCGATGGTAACATCCACTATTCTGGCCAGGCAGATGAGGAGGGGTATGATCACCCACCCGAATATCTCGGTATCGAAGAAGTTCATCTTCCCTGTGCTCCCTTTTCGCCGGAGGATTAGATGGAACGGATATTAAAACGATTCCATCATGTTCACTTCTGCGGAGGGATGTAAGTGGGCCCCGCAGGAGCAGGCCGGGGAGCCGGGGGCAGGGGCGGCTGACCTCCGGGGGGCAGCCCGGGCTGTCCTTGAGGCGGCTGTCCGATCCCGCCCGGAACCGGTTGGAGCTGACCCGGGAGGTTCTGCTGATATCCTGGCGGGGGCCTCTGCGCCGCCTGCTGCGGTTTCCTCATCAAAAGGACCAGCACCGCGGCAAGGACCAGTATCACGATCAATACCCCAAGTGCCGCGACGATGATGACAAGCAATGTATTTGAACCGCTGTCCGAATCCCTGTTTGAAATACCATCCGAATCATCGTCGTCATCATCAACAGCAGGTTTGGCGTTGAATATGTAAAACAACTGCGTAACGCCCTCGGCCTGCAGGTCCTCCAGGGACCAGTCCCTGACGACAACCTTCAGGGTGTAGTTCCCGTTCTCCATACCCGGTGTATTCCATATGAAGGAGCTAGACGAGATCCCCTGTGCCTCCATGATCGGGAACCAGCTGGAATCGCCCTCGGGACTGTAGTAGAGATAGTACTTCAAAGAGTCCCCGTCCGGGTCCTGGGCGGACCAGCTGAAGGAGACCTCACCAGACACCTTCTCACCGGGAGAGGGTTCAGAAACCAGCAGAATGGTGGGCGCATCGGGATTGTTCACCTCGAATTCGGGATAGACGAACTCCGCAAGACCGCCGGTGACCGGGTCCGCCACGACGATCTTCAGCAGGTATTCGCCGTCTTCCATCCCGCTAACATCGAGTTCGAACGACCCGGTGTTGGGGCTCCCTTCCTGCAACGCTGTCCAGTCCAGACCATCCTCCGATAAGAAGAACGATACCGTCAGCATCCCGGTCTCGCCCGTGTCGGGGTCGGAGGCCGTGTATGTGAACAGGGCGGTTCCCTTGATCGGGCTTCTTGGCGCCACCGTATTGGAGATGACCGGGAGGTCGGGGTTGTAAACGGTGAACTCAACCATCTGCGCCTCCGAATACTCGAGATCGCTGTCTCTCAGTATCAATCTGATCTGGTAGTCCCCGTCCCCGAACTCGAGGTCAGTGGTATCGAGCTCATAAGAGCCCGTGTTGATCTGGTTCGAGGAGAGCTTGCTCCAGATACCATCATCCGTGTACATGATGAACAGATCGTAGGTCATATCCTCGAGTTCATCCTCCTCATCCACGGAGTTCCATAATATCTCCACTTCTCCCGAAACGGTATCCCCCTCTTCGGGGAACGTGATCTCCACTGCCGGAGGATCGTTGTTGAATATGGAGAATGTGGCGGATACATCCTCCGCAAAGAGGCCCCTCGGGTCCGTCACCCTTGCTTTGATGACGTAATCGTCACCGTCCTTCATCACCGTTGTATCGAAGGTGTGGCTTCCCGTGTTCAGGATGTCGGAAGCAAGGACATCGAAGGTCTCCCCCCCGTCGGATGATATCATGAGATCGATGTCGAGAGAGATCGGGTCATCCTCGTCGTCAAGGGCCCTCCATCTGAACTCTCCGTTCCCGGTCATGGTGGTGCCGTCATCTGCCGGCTGCAGTATGGTGAGAACCGGAGCATCCGGGTTGTCGATCTCGAAACCGAATGATGAAACGACCCCTGTTATCATGCCGTCGCTGTCGGCCGCGTCTATTCTGAGCTCGTAATCCTCGCCGTCGGGGACCCTCGGGTCCATCGTATCCCAGGTATAGCTTCCCGTATTCGGCAATCCACTTGCTATCTCCATCCAGTCGTCCCTGTCCTGCCTGTAGTAGAGATCGATGTCGAGCTGGCTCCCGTCCTCCCTGTCGGATGCCTGCCACTGTATCTCGAACTCACCCTCCACGTGCCCGAGGTCGGAGATATCGGAGAGCATCCGATCCTCCCTGAACTGCACCAGGGGTGCCTCGAGCTGCATCACCTCCTGTGTATGGAGGTTCTGACCGATCCATCCCAGCCTGGCATTGACATTGGTGCCGTGCCTCCGGGGATATGCATCCTGAACAAGTATCACGTGCGCTTCCACGTCCTTGTTCAAGAACTGATCGCTCTCCACTGTGAAAGTGAACTCCACCCATGCCTCCGATGAGGTGTGTCCGGCATGCGCCTGGATGCTGATGGGTGCTGCTGTTGTCCTGTCGCTTATGGATCCCCTGATCCTGTTGTCAATGGATGATTCGTTCGCAGATGTGCTTCCGCCTACCCAGGGGTCCATGCCGTCGATGACATATCTGGGTATCCCGGTGCCGAAGGAGTAGTATCCTCTCCTTTCAACAGCCTTGTCCAGGGGGACACCGGTCCCGTAGGTGCCGCCGCCGGAGTGCCATTCCACACCTATGTATCTGTCGGGCCACATTGTCGCATCCAGGTCAAGCCTGTTCATGGCGCCGATCACCCCCGTGCAGTATCCGCACCAGGTGGCCGTGAAATCCTCCACCATGATCCTCTGCTGTGTCCCGGTGGACACGGTCTTCCCGTCCAGGGGTACGAAAGCGGCCTGGTAGATATCTGCACAGGAGGCCGTTGTGCTCTGTGTCCCCTGGTTCTCCTTCTTGACAATTTTGTTCATATCCTGGAGAAGGACCACGAAGGCAACATCCTCCCATGTATTTGCCTCGATATCATTCTGAGGATAGTGGGGGTCGCTGTCGCCGTAGAACACGGGCTTCGGAAGCGATACGTTGAGGGTTTCCCTGTAGCCTTCAAGACCCCGGACAGGTTCGTTCCGGAGATCTTCCTCTCCGGCCAGGACGGCGGACCCGAAAAGCATCATGAAGGTCAACGACAGCGATAGACAGATCTGCATGTATCTCATGTTATCACCTCAACCGGGGGGGTATTTCGACGATCATACTTCCCCTCTCTATTTATCCATTGTGGAAAAGTAAAGGAAAGGGGCCCTGGACGACCCCATATTCCTGCCCGGGATATCAAAATGGACTTTCCGGGGGCTGCTGCGCCGGTACCTGGGGTTGTGTCGGAGGCAGCTCCGGCTGCGCCGGGGCCATAGGCTGGAACGGAGGAAGCTCCAACTGCGATCGTGGGGCCAGTTCTCCGCCTCCCACCTGTCCGGGCAAACCCGGTTGGGCCGGCTGCATCGGCAGCCCTCCAGGGGGCGGAAGCTGTGTCTGAGCCTTCTTCCTGTTCATTATCACAAGTGCCGCTCCCACGAGTATTATCACGAGAAGCACTGCCACGGCGGCAACGACCGCTATGATGAGGCCGACACTGGTCTCGCCATCGTTGGTATCCTGTACCGGTGGCAGGACGTCATCATCATCGTCATCGTCCACCACTGCTTCTGGCTGCTTCACCTTGAACGTGGTTGAGAGGACCTCTGCTTCCAAACTGTCCTTGGTATCCTCCATGGCAACGATCCTGAGTTCATAATCACCGTCCTCCAGGTAGCTCAGGTCCCAGGTGAAGGCGGTTGTCGATATCCGGACAGCGCCCGGAACCGTGGACCAGGTTTCCGTCCCCACGATCCTGTAATAGACGGAGTAGAGGAGTCTGTTGTCCTCGGGGTCCGATGCGGTCCATGAAAAGGTCAGGGTCCCATTGTGCTCGACGGACCCGTCGGGAGCATCGACGAATTCCACCGTTGGCGGGTCGTTGTTGTCAACGATAAGGTCCGAGAACGCATACTCTGTTGTCATGTTGTACTCGCCGGGCTGGCAGTCAGCCACAACCATCTTGATCTTGTAGGTTCCGTCCTCCCAATCCTGGATGTCCATGCTGAGCGTTCCGGTATTGGCCATTCCGTCCACAACTGTCTCCCAGTTTACACCATCCGTGGACCTCAAGAACCAGACCTTGAGCCAGTCGGTCTCGAAGGGGTCCGGGTCTTCCGCATACCACGTGAAGGACGCAACCCTGGATACCATGGATGTGGGTCCTGACGCCGTGATGATCTCCGGCTCGTCCGGATTGTAGACGGTGAAGTAGACGGTCCGGGGGTCAGAGATCTCCCCCCTGCTGTCCTTTACCACAAGCCTGATGGTGTAAACCCCGTCCCCTTCCTCGAGGTCAAGCGTGTCCAGTTCGAAGGACCCCGTATTGGGCTCCCCGATGGCCAGCTCCTTCCAGTAGGTTCCGCCGGAGAACATGTAATAGAGGTCGAAGGTGAGGTCCCCGGGTGCATCCTCCTGATCGCTCGAATACCATTCGATCTCGAAGCTGCCCGATACCATATCATCCTCCCTTGGTTCGACCAGATCGCACTCCGGAATGTCGTTGTTGTATATTGCGAAGATATCCGATTCCGCTTCCATATACCTCTCTGTGGAGTCGGTCACCCTGATCTTCAGCCTGTATTCGGTGCCGTCGGGGTAGTAATTGGAGTCGAATTTGTAAGACTGCGTATTGGGCTTGCCACTTGCCAGCGGTGAATAGTTAACACCTCCGTCATCGGAGATCCAGATATCTATCGTCAGATGTGATTGGGTATCCTCGTTGTCCTCCGCGGTCCATCTGATCGTGGGTTCACCGGAGAGTTCCTGCCCCTCGTATGGCGTATGGATCTCGAGGGTGGGGGGATCGGGGTTGTTGATCTCGAATTCGAAAGCCCCGGCAATCTCGGCCGACATCTCGTCGGAGTCGGTAACCCTTGCCATCACCCTGTATCTGTCATTGTCCGGGACCCTGGGCTCGAAGGTATTCCAGCTGTAGACCCCCAGATTGTCCAATCCTTCTGCTATGGGCGTCCATTCCATCCCCGGTCTCATATAGTAAAGGTCCACCAGCAGAACATTTCCGTCCTCATCGTCCTCGGCCGTCCATTTGATGTCGAAATTGCCCTCAAGCACGCCATCTTCCAGCTGGTCCTGCATGAAGGTGGCATCAAGCGAGACGGTGGGTTCGTCCGGGTTCAGTATCGACACCTGGATCGTCTCGGTCCCTATCTCGTTCCAGTAATCCACGGCAGTGATCCTGATCTCGTAATCTCCGTCGGGATAGATGTAGTTGTCACCGGACTTTGCGGCGGTGTTCCATGTGTATACTCCGCCGCTCTTTGCAAGTTTTGCCCAGTCCACATCATCCACGCCCTTGACCTCGACGGTGGTTGTGATCTTTGAATCAGCCGCATCCGCATCGGTGGCGTTGAAGCCTATTCCAACGGTTCCGGAAACAAGGGAGCCATCCCCGGGTGTGATGCCGGAGATAACGGGTGCCGAACCCTGTACGTTCTGGAAGATCGCCGGACTCTTCATATCCTGCCCGATCCAACCGAGATAGCAGTTGGGATCGTATCCGTGTCTCCTGGGAAATGCTTCCTGCACAAGCAGGACATTGCAGTCGACAAGGATATTGTCGTATGTCTGGTCCTCGATGGTGAAGGAGAAATCCACCCAGGCCTGGGTGTCCGTGTGACCGGCCCTGGCGGTAATGTTGAAGGCGGAGGTGGAGATCCTGTTGTTGATCTTGTTCTTTATGGCGGTGTCGGTGGCGGTGTTGTTCGGGCTCGTTCCGCCTCCGATGGTGGCATCGACACCGTCGATTATCCATGTCGGAATGCCGGAGGAGGAGCAGTAATAGTTCTTCCTCGTCCCGCCCAGGGTGTTGCCGTAGGTCCCCGATGTGTGGAATTCCACACCGATATACTTCTCGGGGAACCAGTCTTCATCGTGGTCCAGCCTTTCCATGGTCCCTATGATAGAGGTGCAGTAGGGGCACCATGTCGCGGTGAAATCCTCCATGAGGATGGTCTCGTCCGTTCCGGTGATAACGGTTTCGTTATCCAGTTCCACGAAGACCGACTGATAGATGTTCGCCGTGGTTACGGTGTTCCCCGATACCGTTGTCGTGCTCGTATGCTGGTCCTGGAAGTAGATCATGAAGGCGATATCGTCCCAGGTGTTGTTGCCAACATACTTGTTGTTGTTGTTCGGGTCCTTGTCGCCGTAGAACGTGGGTTTGGAAAAGGTCACGTTGAAGGATTCGGAGTGCTTGTAAAGGCCCGCTCTTGCGGGGGCCGCTTCAGCGGTTGCCCCGTCGGATTGGATCAAAACAAGCAGCGAACCCGCCACCATGATCGTTATTAACAAAATTGACAGAACTCGTTTTGATGAAAGCATGTGCATCACCCTTTTACATCTTGCACCTCTGGGTGCAGTCTTTTTGCCAAATGCTGTACCTTATTATATATTTCTTTGCGTAGTGCTGGTTCCAATCTATATATCAATTGCTAGCGGTCTATTTTTGGGGACCGGGTGGATTGTACCAAAATAAATGAAAAAACATGGATATTTCATATAAAATAGAATATTATTCGTATATGTCAGTATTTCGCTCACATTCCCGTCGATACCCGTTTAAAGGACCACGAGGTCCGGATTTAACATTTAAGGTTGACCCCCTGACCACGGATTTATATAGGTCCCCGATTTTCCGGGTATCCGTTCCCTTTCATTTTCAGGAGTTTGTGATCATGCACGATGTCGACTTCGAGGCGCTGGGTTTCAAATGCGGACTGGAGATCCATCAGCAGCTGGACACGAAAAGGAAGCTCTTCTGCAGGTGCCCGCCGGTATACCGCAACGACCCTGCACATTACGAGATAAAGAGGCACATGAGACCCACGCTGTCGGAGATGGGAACCTACGACGGAACCGCTCTCATGGAATTCAAGACCAGGAAGAACATAACATACCAGTTCTTCAGGGACACCACCTGCTCCTACGAGATAGACGACACCCCTCCCTTCGAGATGGATGAGAAGGCCCTCGAGATATCCATGGTCATCGCAAGGGCGATGAACTGCGCACTGGTGGATGAGGTACACGTTTCAAGGAAGCAGTATCTCGACGGCTCGATACCCACCGGGTTCCAGAGGACCGCCATCATTTCCCTGGGGGGGCACGTCCCATGGATCGGAAGGGACAGGGAGATCGAGATCAGGCAGATATCCCTCGAGGAGGATGCCTGCAGGGAGATGAGCGACATCGGGCACGAGATGGTGATGAGGACCGACAGGCTGTCCATCCCCCTCGTGGAGGTCGTCACCGAACCCAACGCGAAAACCCCCGCCGAGGCCGGTGAAATGGCCGGGATCCTCGGCTGGGTGATGAGGTCCACCAACCTGGTGAGAAGGGGCCCGGGGGCGACACGACAGGATGTGAATGTGTCGGTGGAAGGCGGGAACAGGGTGGAGATAAAGGGGGTCCCGAAGATCTCCCTGATCCCGCGTCTGACGGCCGGGGAAGCGGTCCGTCAGCACAATCTATTGAAGATCAAGGATGAGCTCATATCCCGAGGTCTCGACCCCGATGTCATGGATGCCGACGATTTCAGCACCATGGTCTACAGGGATGTTACGGACCATTTCGCGGGCAGAACCATCGAACTGTTCGACCCCTGGTTCCAGGGCGAGGTGGATGCCAGTGATGAACTGGATATCAAGGCGATACTCTTACCCGGTTTCAGGTCGATATTCTCCCACCCCACCCACGGTGACCACACCTTCGTGGACGAGGTCGGGGGAAGGCTCAGGGTCATAGCCTGCCTTGACAGGATGCCCAATATCTTCAACAGCGACCAGGAACCCTCGGGCGGTATCACCTCGAAGGACATCAAGGCTGTAAAAAAGCAGCTCGGGGCAGAGAAGGACGATGCCGTCGTGATAGTATGGGGTCCCAAGGCCGACACCATGACGGGGGTGAAGGAGGTTTACATCAGATCCAAGGAGGCTTTCTACGGCGTCCCTCTGGAGACAAGGCAGGTATTGAACCCGGACATGACCACGTTCGAGCGGATCCTGCCCGGGCCAGACAGGATGTACCCTGACACGGACAGGCCCCCCATCGTGGTCACAAGGAAGATCCTTGACAACGTCAATTCCCTCACCCCGAGGCCATGGTGGGAGCAGGAGGGAGAGATGGTGAAGGCAGGGGTTCCGGAGGTCGTGGCTCACAGGCTCGTCGTCTCGGACATACTCCCGATCTACAGGGAAGCCGTGGAGGCAGGTGCCCCGCCGAGGGAAACGTCCGTTTTCCTCCACGACGGCATGAGAGCACTGTTTCGCTCCGGTATCAACACATCGGCCGTGGACAGATCGAAACTTATCGAGGCTCTTGCCATGGTGGGGAAAGGTGATATAACTTCTAGGGCCGTCTCCCATGTCATCGCCGAGATGGCCGCAAAAGGTTCGGATCCCCGTAAAGCGGTCGAGACCCTGGATATCGGTGTGCTTTCCGAGAAAAAGGTCAAGGGGATCGCTGCCGCCGCCATCCAGGACAACCCGGACCTTGCGGATATGTTCAGGGACGGGAGGCACGCACCTCTCATGGGGAGGGTCATGTCAGGTATAGGCACCAGGTACGACGGTTCCAGGGTCTGGAACCTGGTCTCCTCGCTCATTGGCAAGTAAAAAATTATAAGTCCTTCCAGCACCTTCCAAGCCCGGAGGCTGGAATTTGGCAGGAGAGATCCATCTGGGTAAGTTGTTCTCCTCATCTCTAGAGGGTGTCCTGGGCGACGAGGACCTGCTCCTCGAAGTGGCAAGGGACCTTATCAAGGATGAGATAAAGAAGAAAGTAATGAAGACCCTTGAGGAAAACCCGGAGCTCAAGGCCGACCTGAAGACGGCGCTCGAGGAGTATTACGTTGCAAGGGTCAGGCAGACCCTGGCAGCGGTGAAGATCGCCAAGACCAGCGTCCACCTGGGCCTCAGGGTCGTCCCGGAGGAGCTTCAGGATGACGTTCACAGGGAACTCGAGAAGGAGATAACAAGGATCATCGATGATACCCTTTGATATCTTCCATAAGCCCGCATACTTCTCCCTTTCGGATAAATTCATGTAGAAAGTTATCTATAATTCGGATTTTGTATTCTCCGGTCAAGAAGGTGCTAAATTGAAAGCGGTTGTCCTGGCAGCAGGTGAAGGCCGAAGGCTCAGGCCCCTCACGGGAAGCAGGGGGAAGGCAATGTTACCGGTTGGGAACAGGCCGATCCTCGAATATGTGATCGGCGCTCTTTCGAGCGTGAACATCAAAGACATCGTGATGGTCGTCGGCTACCAGAAGGAGAAGGTCATGAACCACTTCGGGGACGGCAGGGAGTTCGGTGTCAACATAAGCTACATCGAGCAGAAGTTCCAGCTGGGGACCGCCCACGCCCTCTACCAGGCCAAGGACGAGGTTGACGGTCAGTTCATGGTCGTTCCCGGTGATTCGCTCGCCGAGCCGGAAGCCTTGAAACAGCTTCTGACGACCCCAAAGGGGGATTGGGGGGTTCTTGCCACTTCAATATCGAACTCCTCCAAATACGGTGCGATGGAGGTTGTCGGCGACGGTCTCCTGAACATCAGGGAGAGGGAGAAGCTAACCGACGATCTCATTTCTTCGGGTACCCCATCCGTGGTCGCTCTTGCCCTCTGGGAGTTCCAGGACCCCTCGGCATCCACCCTGATCAATACCGGGACATACCTTCTGGATACGGACATCTTCGCAAGGCTCGAGGCCGTAGGCCTTGGTGAGCGGCTCACGCTTACCTCCTGCATCTCGGACGAGGCGAAGAGGAGGAAGGTGGCAGTCCACAGAACGGAGAAATGGCTTGATGCGGTTTATCCGTGGGACATTCTTGCATTGAACGAGAGTATACTCTCCACCACCGCAAAGGATATCAAGGGGACGATAGAGGAAGGTGTTGTCATGATCGGGCCGGTGAGCGTCGGGGAAGGAGCAAGGATAAGGGCCAATTCTGTCCTCGTGGGTCCGATATCCATCGGAAAGGGGTCCGTGGTGGGCCCTTCCGCCTATATTGCGGCGAACGTCTCCATCGGGGACAACTCCACCGTGGGTCCGTTCTCGGTGGTCAAGGATACCCTGATAATGGACGATGTGATCGTCGGAGCCCACTCCTCCATCTACCATTCGGTGATCGCCCAGGGATCCTCTCTGGGTGATTTCTCGGGGATCGAGAAAGGGGAGTACACCGTGAGGCTCGAGAGATATGTTTCCACGAAAACCCTGGGTGCGATCATAGGTGCCGACTGCGAGATATCCCATCATGTTGCGATCCTGTCGGGAGTTATCCTCGGCAATAGATGCAACGTCGGGCCGATGAGGACGCTCAGGGAAAACCTCCCTGACGGGACGAGGGCCATGTGAGGTGATTCATCTGTGCGGCATAGTTGGATACGTAGGCAACCGCGAAGCTTCCGGGGTACTCATCGAGGCCCTGAAGAGGCTTGAATACCGCGGTTACGATTCCTCCGGAATTGCAATAATTGACACTTCCGACGGGGAAAACCCCCTTAAAGTTATCAAAAGCCAGGGATACATCTCCAATCTGGAGAAGAAGCTGCAGAGGACCGGGGCCCACATCGGCATCTCGCACACGCGGTGGGCCACCCACGGCGTACCAAATGAGATAAACGCCCACCCCCACACCGATGACCGTGGCATGGTGGCGGTCATCCACAACGGCATAATCGACAATCATCTTGAACTGAGACAGGAGCTCATCGGGAAGGGACACAACTTCATTTCCCAGACCGACACCGAGGTCATACCCCACCTCATCGCGGATGCCCACGATGACAACGGCGGGGACCTCTTCGAGGCGGTCAGGACAGTGGTTAAGAGGCTCGAGGGATCCTATGCCATAGTCGTCATACACATGGATCACCCGGACATGGTCGTCTGCGCCAGGGAGAAGAGCCCCATGGTCCTCGGAACGGGCGTACATGAGGGATTCGTGGCCTCGGACGTCACCGCCCTCCTGAAGTACACCAATCGCTTCATCTACATGGATGACGGGGAGATAGCGAGAATCACCAGGGATGATATCCACATAGAGAAAATTGACGGGGAGGTTGCCGTCCACGAATGGACGGAGGTGGACTGGTCTCTGGAGGATGCCGAGAAGGGCGGATTCAAGCACTACATGATAAAGGAGATATTCGAGCAGCCCAGGTCCCTTCACCAGTCTCTTGCAGGCTGGAGGTCCGACCAGGAGAACCTTCCGAGGGAACTCGTGACAACGAGAATGATAAGGATCGTCGCCTGCGGGACATCCTATCACGCCGGACTCGTGGGCAGATACCTTTTCGAGAAGTTCACCGGTCTTCCCACGATCGTATCCATGGCATCCGAGTACAGGTTCGCCGATGCCACGAAGGACGATGCCCTGATGATATTCATCACCCAGTCAGGGGAGACCCTCGACACCATAATGGCGGCGAGGGAGGCAAAGGCCCGCGGGCTCACGACCATGAGCGTCACGAACGTTGTGGGCTCCACCATCACGAGGGAAACGGACCTGACCCTCTACCTCCGCTCGGGTCCGGAGATAGGCGTTGCCGCTTCCAAGACGTTCACATCCCAGCTGATGATGATGTATCTCCTTGCAGCCCATCTCGGATACAACACGGGGAAGCTGAAGAGGGAGCAGTACAACTCCATCCAGGATGACCTGAGGCACACTATAAGGGCCGTTGAGGGAATACTCAAGGATACCTCGAAGATCAAAGAGCAGGCCGAGTGGTTCTCCAGGGCGGAGAATGCTTTCTACCTCGGAAGGTACGTGAACTTTCCCACCGCCCTCGAGGGCGCTCTCAAGATGAAGGAGATATCATACATACACTGCGAAGGATACCCCGCCGGGGAGCTGAAGCACGGCCCTCTTGCCCTTCTGACGGGAGATACTCCTGTTGTATCCCTTGTTGCCGGGGACCATACCTACGACAAGATACTGGGAAACATCGGCGAATGCTCGGCAAGGGGCAGCCCGGTGCTTGCGATCGCTCCCGAGGGAGACGCCGAGGTGGAGAAGTACACCGACAGGGTCCTGAGGTATCCCCGTATAGATCCGCTCTTTACACCCATCCCGTTATCGGTGATCCTTCAGCTTCTGGCCTACTACTCCGCCGACATCAGGGGCTGCTCGATCGACAAACCAAGGAACCTTGCCAAATCCGTTACCGTCGAGTGATATATTGTATCCGCAAGTTTTAATTGGTGGTGGGCCGGATAAAGGTATGCCCGGGGTGATGTCCTCATGAGGTGGACCTCTGTCATTGCAGCTTTCGTCATCCTCTCGACCTTCTTTCTCATCACGGAGCCCCGGCCTGTCTCCGCCGGACCCGAGGGCATCACCGCCACGATCGAGGTCCCCGCGGAGAACCGGATCGTCCTGGGGAACAAGACCACCACGGTGTCCATCGAGGGGTACTTCGCCATTCTCGAGAGGAGCGGACTCGATACCGTGGGAACGATCTCGGCAAACCTCGAGGTGATCGGAGGGGAATGGGCAAAGACCCTTTCCAGAAACCGATGGAACGATGTCGAGAAGAACAATAACTACGATTTCACCCTGAAGGTCGAAGTTCCCCCCGGGGTCGGTGCGGGGCAGTCCGAAAGCTACAATCTTGTCCTGACTTTCCGAAACCAGTTCGACCAGGAGGTCGGATCCGCCTCCGCCGGGACCCTACTTGTTGTCGAAACCATAATTGACATCGGAGATGATGATGAAGAAAATGATGACGTTTTAGCTCCCGTCGAGGATGGGTCCGTATCCCTCCTGATACCCATTTTCGTCCTTGGCCTTGTAATCGGTCTTGTCGTGGTGCTCATATGGGCGAGGAAGAACCTGGAGCTCGTTAGAAGCGCGGACGGCCGTAGAAGGATCTACCTCCGGGAGAAGGATTCCGGGCACATAGTCGGAAGGAAGGACGACCCCCCCATTGAACTCGATTGAGCCGCTCCTTCCGGACCGTTTTGATCGATCAGTCGAAGAGCCTGTCCAGGAGATCGTCGGTCTCCTCGTCACCCGTTTTCACCTTTTCCGGCGACTTCCTATCCGTTTCAAGATCGAGGTCTGTCTCGGTATCCTCGGAGATCGAGGCCCCCGCGGGGACCTCAGCGTCACCGTTTCCGGCAACGACAGTTGCCCCCTCCTTGATCATGTCCTCCACGGAGCCCTCTTTCTGGGCCTTCATGGATCCCAGCTCTTCCGGTGTGGGCTCCTTCCCGTATATTTCCCGGTATATCCTCTTCTGGTCCGCGTATGGATCGTCACTGTCCTTTTTACGGGATCTCCGGGCGGTGAAGATACCGAGAAGAATGATCCCGCCCACGATCAAAACGATCAGTATCACAAATATCATGATCACGACCGCCGCCGGAACCCCCTCCAGGAAGGGGAGCAGGTCCGTTATGACACCGGACAGTTCATCTGCAAAGGTTTCCCCGGACCCTTCGTCCGGGCCTCGCCTGAGCTCGATACCGATCGTTCCGGTAACTGCTCCCTGTCCGTCCTCGGACACCACTCTGTAGTTGAGCACGTAACTGCCTGTTTCCGCATCCTCGGGGGCGAGTACCACTATCTTGAACCCGAGAGGGGCAGGCTCCGTGAGCATCCTGGAGCTCAAAACGAGATATGTGTCGTTACGGATGCCGGAGGAGTTCAGGTAGGCCCAGCCCCTGTCGACAAGCTCCCCACTCAGGCGGACGGTCACATTGTCCGAAAAGGTACCGTTGTTCACGATGAAGAAACCAACCGGCCTGTTCTTCGAGATGTCCTTTCCCCTGTAAGCGGTGTGTTCGGAGGGATGGGAGACATCCAGTGAATAATCGGATATCTTCACGGTTCCCTGAGTTACCCGGGAGTAATTGCCTCCCGAACTTGCCATGACCTGAACGGAGTAAATTCCCACACCCTCGAGCAGGGAGCCCGCATCGTATTCGGTGGCGGGTCCGATCAGGGTCCAATCAAGGAGGTCCCCGAGATATTCCCGGGTCCCCATTCTGATCCAGTATACCGTGTCCCCGGGGGCCTCGGTTGACGGCTCCCAGTCGATGACGACCTCCGTCTCTCTCGAGAACAGGGGCCCGAAGGGTGCGATGTCAGCCGGAGGTGGTGTTCCGGTGTCCCTAACCTGGAAAACATGGTCGTGGATGTCCCATCCTCCGATCATGTCCGAGACATTGATCCTGAGAACGTAGAAGTTGGGCTCAAGCGCCTCGTGGTCGGGAACATCGAAGTAGTTCCTCTTTCCGACGTCGAAGTAATGGGTGAGCTGGAGCATGCCCGTGTATTTCAGGAGCTGGACCCTGTAGTAGAGCGGGTCGTTCTCCTCGTCGTATGCCGGGTCCCACCAGAGATGAGGGGTAGGGGAGCAGATCACCCCTGGATGACCTTCCCCCGTGAAAACCGGCTTGTAGTTTTCCGGGATGTCCACATTCACCCGGTATCCCTGGGTGATGAATTCGTTCCCGATAAGGTCCAGGGCCCTCCATTTGATGAAGTTGTAGACCCCCTCGTCCGGGAACTCCTGGTGGGCCCAGGCCCTGTAGGATCCCTCCATGATCTCGGTGAAGCCATCGGGCTCGAGCCATTCGGAGAACTCACCGCTCGTGGTCCTGTAAGCATACCTGATGGAAGATGGGTCCAATCCGGTATGGTTCACTAGAGTGCTTCCGGGATTCGTGTCCCGGAAGGTGATGGAGCAGTTCACCACACCGTAGATGGAGGTCTCGGTGTGCAGTGGCGATGGGTCCACCGCGTAGGGCGGGTCCGCATCGACCCAGATATTGATCGGCAGGGACTCGGTCGGACCGTTCCCGACCCGGTCCTTAGCCTCGAACTTTACCCAGTTATCTGTCCCGGGGTCGAGCTTAATCACGGAAACTCCCTCGTAGGTGTCGTTGTCTATCCGGGTGAAGCTGTCGACAGAATAGGGGCTCTCGAAGTATCCGATCCCTTTCACCGATTTGATATACTTGATGGAGAGGCCGGCCACACCCGCTCCTCCCGTGTCCCTGACGATGACGCTGCATTCCACCCGGTCATTTCCGAGCCACACTGCCTCTTCGGGCCCGGTCACCTCGAGGGTTGGGGGTGTGACATCGATCAGAGGCCCGGGGAAAACGGCCGATGACAAAACCTCCGGGGTGACCCCGTCGTTGATCTCCATCTTCCAGTAGAATCGGCCTTCCTGCGGTATGCTGATGGTTGCGGCATACCAGACCCCGTCCATGAAGTAAACGTCCGATGTGCCGTTCTCCCGCTCCATCTCTATCCAGTCCGGGAAGACAGGACCGGTGCCGTCAGGGTTCCCGTAGACCTGGAGCCTCGGGAAACCGTCCCCCGGCTCGTCGTTGTCCTCATCCCTGTACTGCATCTTGAACGTGAAGTTAGTCTCCATGTTTCCAACCGTGTGATCGAACCCCATCTGGCCGGTGTAACCGGGGTCAAGGAGCATTGGCAGATGATTTATGTTCGACAGTGACCTCGAGTGCCTGGTGAAAAATATATCGTAGGTCTGGGGCCCGGCAACGGCGTATAGCCTGGAATCCGTCCAGGTGCACAAAGCCCTCCCGTTCGGGGAAAAAGCGGCCAGCGGCGAGATCTGGTCGGAGCCGTCCTCCCTCCTCCTGTCGGTGTCGTCCACCCGGAGCATCCTGTCCCATGTCCTTCCCCCGTCGGACGAGTTCAGGTAGAAGATATCTGTCTCCATGAACTCCTCGAAGGGCACTTCCCTCTCCCAGACAACAGCGATGTGGCCGTCGCCCATGGTGGCAAGATGCGGATTCATATCCGAGGTCTCATCGGGGAGCGCGAATATCCTCGAATCCTGGGAGAACGTGAGGCCGTTGTCCTCGCTTCTGGTGAAGAACACCTCGTCCCTCTCGGCCCGGTTGTCGTTCCAGGCTATGTAGAGGTTTCCTTCATCGTCAACGACAGGATAGGCATATTCCCTCACGGCCCCGACCTGGGAATCGGTGGTTATCGGGAACTCCTCCGCGAACGTCTGCCCCCCGTCCCCCGAAATGGCCAGATAGGGTTTGGTTCCGAGAACGGTGTCCCTTCCGTCGTGCCATGTGACGTATACAATGTCCCCGTGCATCGCGACCCTCGGGTAGTTGTGGTTCCTGTAATCCTTTCCGTCGGAATTCAGCATCAGCATGGCGGACCATGTATCCCCGTTGTCATCGGAGTAGGACGACCAGATGTTCTTGCGGGCCCCGGCATCCTTCTCGTCCACCCAGACGCAGAAGAGCCTTCCGTCCTGGTTGAGTGCGATGTCCGGTTTGAAAGCATCCCAGGTCATGATGGATTTGGGAGGCGTGATGATCCTGCTCTCTGTAAAGGAGACCCCCCTGTCGGTCGATCTGGAGAACCTTATGGTCACGGGTCTTGTGGTAAGATCATCGATCCACTCCCTCCAGTCCTCCCATACCACGTATATGTTGCCATCTGCGTCCAGGGTCATCCTCGGGTTCACCTGGTCTGAATTGTTGTTCCTCTCTGTCTCGTTCCCGTCCGTCAGGGTATCATCGACCCTCACGGGGTCGGACCAGGTGAGCCCCTCATCGTCGGAGTGGACGATGTAGACGTCCCAGTTGAAGAGTTTGTAGGTCTGGTAAAGCAGGTATATCCGGCCTGTATGGTCGACCTCCAGGTCCATGGGTTTCTGCATGTTGAGGAGCTCCTCTTCCGGAAGCACCATGATGGATGCCTGGAAGATGGGTTTGCCCCCCTCGACCTCATGGGATAGGAGCGGTATCACCGGTACGGTCAGAGCCAACGCCAGCAGGAGAAGAATGAACCTCTGTCCCTTCAAATCTACACCTCCGAAACAGGGCTGAACGGGTGTGAAAAAGGGGGCCCAACTATATAACACTAGTTGGGTCTCGCCTCAAGCGGAAAACCTCCCGGAGATGCTCTGGAGGATATCCATGCCCTTACCTATCTCCTCCATGGAATTGACGAAGGAGAAGCGCAGGTGGTATTCGCCCTTCTCCCCGAAGGTGGTTCCCGGCGAGCAGATGAGCCCACCTCTTGCAAGCTCCATGGCCAGGTCCACAGACCTGATCCTGGTCTCCCCGTCCCCGAGATCGTAAGAAGGGAATGAGTAGAAGGTTCCGGGGGGCGAGATCGCATGGAATCCGGGTATCTCGTTGAGCCTTCCGGTAATATGGTCCCTTCTCCTCTCGAACTCGCTCACCATCCTGTTAACGTAGTCCCCGCTTTTTCTCAGGGCTGCCAGGGCTCCGTATTGTATGGGGGTGGGCGGGCAGGCAACCATGTGATAGTGGGCAAGGGAGATCTTGGATATCATCTCGTCGGAGGCCGCCACATATCCCATCCTCCACCCTGTCATGGAGAATATCTTGGAGAACGAGTTCACCATCATGGTCTTCTCGTAGCTTCCGAGGAAGGAATGGTGAGAGTTACCAGGGTAGACCATGGTGTCGTAGACCTCGTCCGAGATGATCACCAGGTCATGTTCCCTGGCAACATCGACGATGTCGTCCCTGTCCTGCCTTGTGACCATTCCCCCTGTTGGATTCGAGGGCGAGTTCATCACTATCAACCTTGTCTTCTCATCGATCAGCCTCTCCATCTCATCGGGGTCTGGCCGGAAGGAGTTCTCGATCGCCAGGGTATAATCGGTATGGCTTCCCCCCGTGAGCTGCGAATGTGGCCTGTACAGGACGAAACCCGGGTCAGGCACGAGTGCTTTCTGTCCCTGGTCCATGAACGTCAGGAAACCGGAGAAAAGGGCCTCGGAGCCCGAACTGGTCACCACCACGTTCTCCGGGGTGACGTCCTTCCAGTAGATCTTCAGTCTCTTTGATATCTCTTCCCGCAGAGGAGGGATCCCGTTCGTGGGGCCGTATTTGTTGAATCCCATTCTCATTGCCTCCTCGACGGCTTCGACGGCCTCCGGAGGGGGCTGGAAATCTGGCTCTCCGAGTCCGAGGTTGACGCTGTCGGACCTGACCAGTTCGAACATCTTTCTCAGGCCCGAGAGCTGGATTCCGTTCATTCTGGATGAGAACATGGGATCACTCATTCTTTCATGCCAACTCGATATTATAATGTATCGCTTCTGGATATAGGGAGCGGAGTTCAAGGCACCGCAATATTCTGCGACAAATCCTATATAAAAGGAAGGAGCCTTACATGGCAGGGTCCCTGCCGGTCGAACTCTCCGCGATCGTAGCTGTCCAGGAGGCAGTACCTTGGGAAATGAGAAAGCTCCCCCGAAAACGGAAACCCCCCCGAACCACGGCTCCAGGTTCGAGAGCCTGGGGGTCAAACTGCCAAGGAAAAATCTGTCCACCGGGGAACTGATGGATTCACTCAAGCATAGGGTATCCCTGGACCTCGAGGCCCTGACGGGTATATCCCAGAGATGGAGGTGCGAGCCCGACGAGGATTCCATCACCCTTGCAGCGGGAGCGGCCGAGGATTGCCTTGCCCACTCGGAGCATTCGGCCGCTGACATGGACATGATCATAAACTGCTCCATCTCCAAGAGCAGGGAGGGGCACATGGTCATCGAGCCTTCGATCTCCCTGTTCGTCAAGGAGATCATAGGAGCGAAGAATGCAAGGACCCTCGACATCTCGAATGCATGCGCCGGCATGTTCACGGGCGTCTACATCATGAACAATTTCATCAAAAGAGGGGTCGTCAGGAGAGGGATGGTCGTGAGCGGGGAGCACATCACTCCCATAAGTGACAGTGCCGTGAGGTTCGTGAGGACCATCGCAAGCAGGCAGATGGCCTCACTGACGGTGGGAGATGCGGGTGCGGCGGTTATCATGGAGAGGACCTCCGAGGGGGAGGAAGGCCTCTCCCTTTCCGGTTTCACGACCTTCTCGATGTACAGCGATCTCTGCATCGGAAAACCATGCAGGAGATCACCCGGCGCCTTCATGGTTGCAAGAGCCAGGAAGATACACAGGGTGGCCAAGGAGGTATCGCCTCCCATCCTGGACACCGCACTGAAACAGTTCAGAAGGGGTCTTGGAGATTTTGACCATCTCATACCCCATCAGACCTCCGAGAGGTCCATACTCTCCGGTGTCAGGCAGATGAAGAGGATATTCGGCGCGGAGCCCAAAAACACCATAATAAATCTGAAAAATTACGGGAATACCGCCTCCACGACCCATTTCCTGGCCCTCTACAAGAACATGGTCGAGGGAGTGATCAGGAAGGGTGAAAGGGTCCTGATGGTCTCCCACGCTTCCGGGCTCGTGATGGCCGTGATGTGCTTTACAATGGACAGGATGGTGGAGGGATATGCCGGGAGCGATTGAATCCGTCGGGACCGAGGTCCACGGAGGCGGGCCCCTCAGGAAGGGCGGTGCGGTCACCCTCACCGTCAGGGCGGGGAAGAAAGCCCTCAAACGGGCCATGATCGGACCGGGAGACCTGGGACTTCTGGTGAACAGCAGTGTTTACAAGGACGAGAACATAGGTGAGCCCGCCCTAGCCTCCTTCATTCAGAGGGAGATCGGAGCGGACCCGCCCATGGATGGGACGAGGTCCGTCTTCTCCTTCGACGTGCTCGACGGAGGCTGCGGACTGATATCCGGAATGGAGATAGCAAGCGGTTTCGTTTCAACCGGAGAGATACATTACGGTTTGTGCGTCACGGCTGACGTGAACCCCAAACCCAAATACACCAGGGGCTACCCATTCAAGGATTCCGCTGCTGCCGTGGTTATCGGCAAGGCCCGGGGAGAAGGCGGTTTCATGAGCTTCAGGCACTACGAGTATACCGAAAACCTGGGGGACATGAGGGCGAATGTCGTATTCCAGAAGGACCCGAAGAGGAATTTCCTTGGTATCAGGAGGATGAGGAACATACTTGACATAGTCGAATCGGACTCCTACCGGGAGACCGCGGTTCGAAGGTCCCTGAGTTCGCTTGACATCTTCCTCTCCGAGCGAGGGTTGTCCCTCGATGATGTGGACCTCCTCATACCTTCCCAGTACCCCCGGGCTCTGCCCCGGGAGCTCATCAGGAGTTCCGGGATCGAAGCGGCGAGGACGGTCACCCTTCCCGACCACTACGGTCCGCTTTACTCCTCGGGTCCGGGTTTCGCTCTTCGGTATGCGATGAAGAAGGGAGTGTGGAAGGACGCAAAAAGCATCATATTCCTGGCTGTTGGCCCGGGGATCAAGGTATCACTGGCCCATTACGTGAACCCTTGAAGGATATCCATATTTCACAATTCAACCGAAACGGTTATAATCGAACCCCTGCTGTTACCTTCAACCTTTATATATACTGCCGGCCTTCCATGGCAGGTCTATCCCGGATCCGGTGACTCCAGATGCATCCACGTATCGCCCTCTATCATGATGATGCCAGCGGTGAACGCTACGAGGAGAAGGCCTTCCACAAGACCGGTGTCAAATACGAGAAGATCGGTCCGAAGCAGATGGTCCTTGATGTCCTGGAGATGTACGATCTCGTGTTCCTCCCAGGAGCCTTTCCGCTGAGACGGCATGACAAGGGCGGCTTCTTCGCCTTCCTCGGGTTCCTCCGAAGGATATCCTCCATATACCGAAACAATATCCTTGACTACATAAGGAGCGGCGGGGGGGTCATAGCCGTATGCGCATCCGTTGCCTGCATGGGATCAAGGGCAAGCATTCCGCTTCCCATCAAGCCTTACTTCGCCGGGGCCCCTCCTCTCGGGGTCTTCGACTTCTATGCGAAATACGGTCCGAAGACCGGGATCGTCGACCTGGACCCGATCGAATACAGGAAGTCCCCCGGGGCAAGGAAGATCGTGTCCGACGTGCTCGGGGATTATGCGGAGGGCCGTTTCTCCTCCCTCTATTTCAGGGGACCGGCAGTGACATATGACAGGAAGCTTCAGATCATGCATCCCTCCGTGGATGACGAAAATGAGGGCCCCACCGAGGTCGTCGTTGCGAAGTATGCGGACCAGGACCCCAGGTTGAAGGACAAGGGGGCCATAGTGTACCGCGAGTACGGGGAGGGCCGGTCCATCTCCTGCTCCGTCCACCCCGAATTCTCCACCTGGGACCTGTTCGATTCCATGATCGATGTTGCAGCCAGGAACTGAGGTGTTGACCCATGGTAATGGATATGGAAAGTGAATTCTACAAGCTCGCCAAAGACATTCTGAGCAAGCCGAAGAACCTCTACAAGGTGGTTGCCATCGGGCCAAAGAGCGGAAGGGTCACCATGATGGGTGCGGACGGCTACATGGTCGTCGGCAGTGCCATGATGAGATCCATCGCAAAGGGCCCGGAGACAAAGGCATACAGGCTCGGAAGGGCCAGCGGGAAGGAGATGTTCGGGAACCTGCTCAGGGAGTTCGATGAGGAGATAATGAACCTCCCCCCGAAGAAGCTCCTGGAACTCGGACTCCTCCTCTCCTCCGCCACGGGTTGGGGCGACCTCGATATCAGCAGCATCAACGAGAAAGCGGGCGAGGCCGAGGTAGGTGCCAAACGCACACTAGAGCTGAAGTACAGCAAGGCCAGGCACCACATGCTCACCTGCGGTCTCCTCTCATCGATCGTGTCCCTTTCCCTCGGAAAGGACGTTGAGGGCAGGGTTCGATCCATCGGTAAGGATTCCGTGACCTTCGAATTCTCGTAGCTCGGGTCTTTCCGGGTTCCATGTTGAAACGGGATCAATGAAAAACAATTTTATCATCCTGGACCATGAACGTCGGTTGAGCGAACAGGAATTCGAGATAGGAAGGGTCGAGGCCCGCGACCTCGAATTGGTAAGGAACCTTGCCAACAGCAGGTTGAGGGAGACCTATTCCCTGGAACTCTTTCAACATTTTTACGAGAACCATCCCGCCTGCTTTCTCGTTGCAAGGGGCGAGGAAGGGGTGGTGGGTTTCATCATATGCATACCTCTGGACGAGCTCAGGCTCAGGGTGCTGATGCTTGCGGTCAAGGGGACCAAGGTCAGGAACGGAGTGGGCTCGGCCCTGATGTCATCGGCGGAATCCTACGCTTCTTCCAGGATGATGAACTCCGTTGTGCTCGAGGTGGGGTCCGGGAACACCAGGGCCATCGGGTTCTACACTTATCTGGGATACAGGATAACAGGGATGATACCGGAATATTACGAGGACAGATCGGACGCCTTCGTCATGCGGAAGTTCCTTCCGATGTAAGCCTTTCCCGCTTTCTCCTCTTACCCTTTACCCTGAAATAGATCATCGGGTTCGTCAGCCACTCCTTCTCGCAGAGGGAGTCCGGGTTGAAGCATATCCCCCCTGTCTTCATGGTGTCGCAGTTGGGGACGTAGTAGTTGGTGGCGGATGTCGATCCGGTAATGTGCTCCACCTGGTATCTCACGATATCGGCCTTGAAATCGGGTGCTGTGGTGAAGACCCTGAAGATCTCCTCCGGGGACATACCTATGGCGTTGAGGAATGTGACCAGGGCGAACCTTGCGTGATGGGGCAGGTTCTCTCCGGCCTGGGACATTCCGAGGATCTGCTTCATGCAGGGCGGAAGTCTTGTGACTGTTATCCTTCCGAGCTCGGTCGGGGCGTACCTCTTCCTTCTTGATTCCACCCTTGACTTCAATCCCCTGATCATCTCCGCAAGGGTCTGGTTCCGGGGAAGTCCGACCTTCTGGTCAAGGCCTTCCTCCACCCTTTCCTTCACGATCTCCTTGAGAATGCGTATGTAGGAGTGTCTGTTCAGCTCCACATATCCACCTTTCATCCTCTGGTGGATCAGGTCCCATTCCGGACCGGAGATGTTCGATTTCGGCGGAAGGTAACCCGTGAACCTGACCCAGAAGGGCCTTCTTTCGCCGTCAAGGGCCCCTCCCGCTGGTCTGACCCCCTTGACCACCCTGGTCCTTGCATCCGGGACCCCTTCCTCGCCGGGACCCTTTTCAAGCGCGGGAAGCCCGAGCTCCTCTCCCATGGAGACTATGCTCGATATATCCTCTTTCTCCATGAAGGTGCTTGCTCTCTCACTCTCGTGGTGGGAGAACCATTTGATGAGGTTCGAGTCCCCCACCGCGGCAACGATGAACCTCGACACGGGGTATGAGAGAAGCTCTATCTCCTCATGCACCCTGTCCTTCGCCTCCGTCCTTATCTCCCTGCCCTCAATTGAATCCTCCACGCGTTCGAGGGCCCTTCTCTGAATGGCCTCGTTCTCCGGAGAGAGCATGTCCGCTATTGTGAGCTCCATGGACCGGACCCGATCACGGGCCTCTTTCAGGAACGGATATCTGGAAAGGTATGCGAGGCCCTCCATGTACACACCTAGAAGTAGTTCACGGCGCCGACAGTGAACCCGCATCTTCCGCAGTACACGATCTGGTATCCTGTCATATCCCTCAACCGTGCCGCGGTTGCGAGGTTCGACTGGCACGCCGGGCAGAGAGGCTCGACCTTTTCCGTCATGGGGCGAAACATCCTGATGCATACATAATTCCTGTTCGGTGGGGTGGGTGAAAATATCCCGATCACTGGATCTGCGCCCGATGATAAGTTATTTCATTCATTCCGCCTTACACGATACATCAAGGAGGAAATCAGGATGTCGGATGTTCTCGAAAGGTTCCTGAGATATGTCAGTGTGTGGACCACCTCGGAGGAGGGGGTCGAGGATAGGTATCCCTCCACGGAAAGGCAGAAGGACCTGCTCCGGATGCTCGTGGAGGAGCTGAAGGAATTGGGCCTGGAGGATGCTTCCATGGATGAGTACGGTTACGTGATGGCAACACTGCCATCGAACCTTCCCCCGGAAAAGAAAGGAGATGTGCCCGTGATCGGTCTCATCGCACATGTGGACACCTCTCCGGAGGTATCGGGAGAGAACGTGAAGGCGAGGGTCATCGAGAATTATGACGGAGGGGACATTGTTCTCTCCGAAGGCGTGGTCATATCCGTGGAGGAGAACCCGCACCTGCTCGATAACATCGGGGGCACCATCATCACCTCGGACGGGACAACGCTCCTCGGGGCGGATGACAAGGCGGGGGTTGCCGAGATAATGGCGGCGCTCCGGATACTCGTTGACAACCCATCGATACCCCATGGTAAGGTCAGGATCGGTTTCACTCCCGATGAGGAGGTTGGCAACGGGACCAAGTTCTTTGATGTGGAGAGGTTCGGGGCCGATATCGGATACACCATCGACGGCGGGGAGAGGGGAGAGGTGGAGGACGAGACGTTCAATGCCATGAGCGCGACCTATACGATCAAGGGGATCAACGTCCATCCCGGTTACGCCAAGGATAAGATGGTGAACTCCCTGAGGATCGCATGCGAGATCGTCAACATGGTACCCGATACGATTGCCCCCGAGACAACGGAGGGGAGGGTGGGCTACCTCCATCCTCATCATATCGAAGGCGGGGTGGAGGAGTCGACCCTGAGGCTACTCATAAGGGATTTCACCATGGAGGGAATGGGGGAGAAGGTCAATATCCTGGAGAACATCGCCGAGCTGCAGAGGGCAAGGTATCCCCGTGCCTCCATAGATCTCGACATAAAGGAATCCTACCGGAACATGAAGTTCAAGCTCGATGAGGACAGACGGGCGGTGGATCATGCCGTGGAAGCGGTGAGGAGGGCGGGAGTGGGGCCTATCAAGGCAATAATACGCGGAGGCACCGACGGTGCCATGCTTTCCTACAAGGGCCTTCTGACGCCAAACCTTTTCGCCGGGGGAATGAACTTCCACTCCAGGAGAGAATATGTCCCGCTTGGATCCATGGAGGCCTCCGTCAGGACGATCATCGAGCTCCTCAGGATCTACGCCGAGGACCCGGTTTGAAGCATTCCTCCTCCGGGACCTTTATCACAGAACGTGTTATTAAAGATTACCGGCGAGTTTTTCAGATGTTCAGCAAAGAGCACTCGTGCTGAACAATACACATAGTATCTTATCCTTACACAGGAATTATATCCAAATAGATTATTTTTTAACTATC
>Ga0272441_10002166_pt1 | contig 40460 bp, 3 predicted proteins | sample SSMProp6N_FD_193582 | JGI IMG/M metagenome (GOLD analysis project Ga0272441, IMG submission 193582) | Marine sediment archaeal communities from Little Sippewissett salt marsh, Falmouth, MA, United States - SSM-Prop-6N | ecosystem: Environmental > Aquatic > Marine > Wetlands > Sediment ... | reverse complement strand
CGCTGACACCCAGGTTCAGCACGAGCCCGGAGTTCTGGTCCACATAGACCGCGGCGATCCCGTCCGCCGCGAACTGGAGCGGGCCCACGTTGAACTGCACGTCGAACTCAAGCCGGAACCCGGCCGCGGTGATCCGGATATCGAGCATACCGCTGCCGCTCGCGAACCCGAGGAACTCGATTTGGCCCTCGATATGCACGCGCACGCCGTCGGCGACCGTCACCGTCGGGCCGTCCGGGATCTCGAAGCTCTGGGCCTGGCCCGTCGTGTTCACCTCGAGCAAGGCGGATGCCGAAAAGCTCAACCCGATATCCTCGCCGAACCCGACTTCCAGGGTCAGGCCCAGGCTCGTGACGAGGCCGTCCTCGTTGATGCGCAACAGGCCGTGCGCATCCACCGAGCCGATCGGATCGAGGTTCAACGAGGCATAGGCGATGATCTCGAGCTCGTTCGCGGTGATCTTGAACAGGAAATAGCCTTCCAGCGTCAGGATATCGGCGATGTTCAGGTCGCCGCGCAGCATGATCAGGAACCCGCCCGCCACCGTGATCGGGACCTCGCCGATCACCAGGTTATCGTTCGCATCGCGCTGGAACCCGTCGAAATGGCCGTCCGCGTCCTTTTCGACCAGGAAATTCTCGACCAGCGCATGTCCGTTCTCGTCGACGTTGAACGGGAGCGAGCCCGGGTCGGCAAGCTGGCTCTCGGTATAGGTGTTGATCTCGAGCAGGAACTCGCCGTTCAGGCTGACGCCCGGAATGTCGTTGCTGGCCAGCGTCAGGTGCACGCGCCCGATGATGCCCGGCGACGAACCGAGGAATGCCGAGAAGTTCAGCGTCCCGGTCAGCGACCCGAGATACTCGATCTCGCAGCCGACCGCGCCCGTAACGACCAGCCGGCCGCCACCCGATCCGACGGCCGCCTCGATTTGCAGGAACCCGTTCAGGTAGAGCACGCCGCCCAGGATCAACTCGGCCTCGATCGTCACGGAGAAATACACTTCGGGGCTCGCGCTCGGGTCGCGCGTGCCGTCCAGGCCCGGGGCCGCGGCGAAGATCTCGATCGAGGTCGGGTCATCTTCCTCGAGCAACGGCAGGAACGATTCCGGGATCTCGAAGATCTGGTCGCGCAGCGTCGTGTTGAACATGATCGTGATCGACCCGCTCGCGCTGAAGATGTCGCCGATGTTCGGCAGCCCGATGTCCGCGCTCGCGCCCATCGTGAACAGGCCGGCCACGCCCGGGATCGAATCGTCCTCGCCCACACCCGTCACCGCGACGAGCAGGCCCGTCACCTGCGAGTAGGTGATCTGCGCGTCGCCGACCCCGAACGACAGCTCGGCGGTCACGAAAATCTCGAAACGTTCCGGGTTCAGGTTGATGTAGAACCCGCCGTTCATGCGGAACAGGTCGGCATCCAGGCCCGGCGGCCGGAGCCGGAGCTGGCCGACGACCTCGAGCCCGAACGTGTACGGCTCCAGCTCGAACGTGCGCGTCACGTCCTCGCCGTTCTCGCCGAACCCGCGCAGGGTCAGCGTCTCGGTCTTCAGCCGCGCGGTCATGTTCACCTGCAGCGTGCCCTTCGCGTACAGGAAAATACCGTACGGTTCCAACACCTTCAGATCGGCCTCGACCGTGAGCACGCCCCAGAACTGCGGGATCGGGCTGAGCTCGCCGCTCATGTCCAGGATGAACCGGCCCGCGCTCGCACCGACCGTGCCGAGCTTGAACACGTTGAGCTGCCCGGAGAAATCGAGCTGGAAGACCAGCCGCGTGTAGTCGATCTCGAGGACCAGCTCGGCTTTCAACTCGATCAGCGGCTCGTCGATCAGGTCCGCCGCGCGCAGCTCGATCCCGCCCGAGAGCTCAATGAAGAAGCTCTGCGCCTGCGTAATGATTGCGACCTGTTCCACCGTCTCCGCGTTGCCGTTGCCGCCCGTGTCCGACCACGTGTCGGCGTCAAAGGTGATGGTCAACGCGCCCGTATCGAGCAAGCCGCTGTAGCTGTAGCGGAAGGTGTTCGTGCCGGCCAGCTCGTCGGGCTGGGTCGGGGTCCCGTCGACCACGATGTTCTCGCCGCCCGCGCCGGTCAGTGTGAATTCCTGGTCGCCGTCCAGGATCGTGGTCAGATCGAGTTCGTAGCCGTTGGTCGGCGTGAAGGTGATGTCGATGTACTTGCGCTCGTTCAGCGCTTCGCGGTCGACCGTGTCGAGCGGGAGCGGGTCGACCATCGTGGCCGTGGCGAGCTGAACGAAGAAGACCTGGGCCGCCGCCAGGTTCGTCATGCCGCCGGTGTCCGTCCAGGTGCCGGCCGCATAGGCTACCGTGTACTCGCCCGCCGTCAGCGTGTCGCTGAAGAAGTACCGGTAGCTGCTCGTCTCTCCGACGCGCTCGGGCGGCCCGCGGATCGCGACCGTTTCGCCGTCCGGCCCGGTGATCGTCAGCTCGTCGCCGTCGATGCTCGTGTGATCGATCTCGTTGCCGGTCGTTGCCCGGAACGCGACCTCGATGTAGCCCTGCTCGTTGATCGAGTCGTTGCCCACCACGCTGCCGCCGACCGGGTTCTGCAGCTCGGCGGAAGCGCCGCGCACAGTGAACACCTCGCTGAACGCCAGGTTCCCGCTCGCGCTGCCGTTCGCGTCGCCCGCGTTCTTGAAGGTGCCCGCCGTGAAATCGACGCTCACCTCGCCCATCGTGAACCCGCCGTTCACGGACAGGTAGTACCGGAACGTCGTATCGCCGATCTTGCTCGGCGTCTCCAGCACGCTCACGCCGAGCGCGGCCGCGCCGCTCAGCGCGAACTCCGCGTTCGAGTCCGTTACCGAACCCTCGTCCAGCGTGCCGCCGACGGCCGGAACAAAAGTCACGTCCAGGTAGCTCCGGCTGTTCGTCTCCGACAGGTTGCCCAGCTCAAGCGTGTCGTCCGGCTGCGTGCCGCCCGTCTCGGTGCCGGCCGGCTCCGTCGTGAACGACCACGAGTCGGGCAGGAACGTCAATACGACGTCGCCGGTCGCCGCGAACTGGCCGTCGAGCCAATACCGATACATCAGCCCGCCGCCGCTCGGATCGGGTAGCCGCAACGGCGCCTGCGAACTGTCCAGCGCGATGCTGCCCAGCCCCTGGCCCGACAGCCTGAATTCCGGCTCCAGATCCTCGATCGTCTCCGGATCCAGAACCAGGCCGGCCGGCGCCGTGAACGTGACGTCGAGGTAGTTGCGGTTGTTCAACGCGTGGATGTCCATGCCGCCGCCGGAGGCCGGGCTCGAGAGAACGGCCGTCGCGCCCGTGACCGAGAAGGTCGCGACCGAACCCGCGTTCGACGCGCCGACCACCGTCGTGCCGTCCTCGAGTTCGGTGTCCGCGTTCTTGAAGCTGTCCGCCAGGAACTGGACCTGCACTTCCCCCCGCGGGAACGCAAAATCGGGCTCGGTAATAATGTACCGGAACCGGTTCGTGCCTTTGCTCAGGATCAGGTCGATGAGTTCCTGTTCGCTCGCCGCGCTGAGCGGCTCGTATTCGATGAGCCCCGTATCGGTCGAGACGGCCTCGACCGGCACGGGTATCCCGTCGAGCGTGACGAGCTGGCCGCCGACAATCAGGTCGAACTCGCTCTCGTCGTCGAGGATCGAGGCGTAGTCCAGGTTCTGCATGTCCGGCGGGTCGAACAACACGTCGATATACGGCATGTCCGTGTAGGTCGTGCCGGTCACGGTCGTGACCGTGCTCGCGCGGCTGTTCGCGACGTTCACGTCGATCGTGGCCGCGCCGGGATCCACGAGCGAGACTGCGGGCTGCAGCTGGCTCGGCGCCGTGGGGTCGGCCTCGACAATGTCGAACATGACCTCCTCGCCGGCCGCGTTCTTGAAGCCCATCTTGAGCTTGCCGTAAATGGTCAGCAGCCGGATCTGTTCCGGCACATCGGCCAGGAACAGGATCGTGACGTCGCCGCTCGCGATGCGCGAGAGATCGGCGTAGAGCTTGCCGCTGATGCTGATGTTGTCGGCCGCAAAGTTCAGTTTGCCGACGATCAGGAACTTGCCGTCCGTGCTGATCTTGACCAGCACCTGCCCGTTGAAGACCTGCTGCGAGGTGTAGATCGTGTAGATCTTGGCGCTGCCCGTGAACGTCATCGGCGCCAGGAACGCGGCGAGGAACCCGACTTCCGCCAGGGCCGGGTTCGCCTTGATCGTGTTGTACTGCGTCACAACCTGCTGCTTCACGGATGACAGCCACTGGTCCGGGCTCATGTCGCTCGGCACGCCGAACGCCGGATCCCGCAAATCGAACGGGTCGGTGATCGAGGGCAGGCTCTTGAAGAAGTCGACACCGGCCACGAAATCGTTGAGCGCCAGCCCGATATGCGGCTCGATCACGATCCCGCCGGGCACCGAGACGCTGATCATCACACCAAGCGGCCCGAGCTCGGAAAGCGCGAACTGGATGGTCAGCCCGCCCACGCCGGGCAACTCGAACCCGCCGCGCACGCCGATGAAGAAGACGCGGTCGGCGACGGTCGTCGTCGTGTCGAACGTGTCGATCAGCACGCCGTTCGCGTCCAGCTTGATGATCCCGCCGATCAGCGCCGCGTCGATCGTGCCGCCGAACAGGTTGCCCTTCATGCTGACGCCGATCGAGGCGATGTCCACGATCGGGAACTTGCCTTCCAGCAGCAGGGACGGCTTGATCTTGACACCCTCGATCGTGCCCGCGAACTCCAGCCCGGTCAGCCCGGGCAGTTCGGTGACACTCGCCGAAATCGTGATCACGAAATCGCCAGGGTTGTTCTCGATGTCTTCCCATTCCAACCCGATCGCATTGACCTGGATCGGCAGCCAGCTCGGCCAGCCGACCTTGCTGCCGCCGCCCTCGCCCATGGTCAGGATCACCGCGAACCCGGTCTTCGCATGGAACGAGCCGTCGCCCATGAACGCGAAATTGCGCGCCTCGCCGCCGATCAGGAGCGAGCCGATCTTGAGCTTCGCGCCGATCGAGCCGAACGCGACGAGCTCCTGGTCCGCGCCGGCGTTCGTGTTCAGCTCGAAATCGCGCGCGCTCAAGGTCAGGAAACTGCCGAGCTTGATCTCCATCGTGTCGATCTCGAACAGGAACCCTTCGATCGCGCCGTCCCCGAACTTGAGCTCCGCCCGGATCGCTTCGGTGTTCTGGGTTCCGTCCGCGTTCAGGTCGTCCGCGCTGGCACGGTCCGAAATCGTCGCGGAGACCGGACGGCCCGGGAAGAACCGCGCGCCGCCGGACGCAATATAGATCGAGCCGTCGAAGTCGAGCGGGTTCTCCTCGTCGAAATTGACCTCGAAATTCGTGACACCGACCCGGATATCGTCGAACTCGAGTATGCTGCCGATCTTGATCTTCGCCGTCGTCGAGCCGCTCGTGGTCGTCGTGTTGCTGCTCACGCAGCCGTAACACAATTCCGCCTGGCCCAGCGCGAACCCGTTCGGGCGCACGACCAGGCCGGGCAGCAACGCATTGTTCGGGTTGGTCGGTTCGGGATCGAACGGCGTGATGCTGCCCTGGATGTCGAGCAGCGGGATCCGGATCACGGCGGATTCCACGCGTATGATCTCCTGGTTCCGGTACGCGACGAGCGCCGTTTCGTAGGCGGCCACCGCCTCGTCGTAGGCCGCTACCTGGTCCGGATCGTTCTCGTCCTCCGGCTCCTCGGGCAGCTTCGGGGCCGGCGTGAACTGGATCGCGATGCCGGTCGCCTCGATCTCGACGATGTTCGGGACCACAACCTCGAGCGAGGCCACGCGGAAACTGAATTTGCCCGGAATGTCGACCCGGAAATTGCCGCTCAGCAGCCCGAACACGTCGATGCCGATCTCGAACGTGCCGTACACGCCGAGCAGATCGGCCGTGATCCCGCTGCTCTGCTGCTGTTGCGACTGCTGCGAGCTGCCGCCCGTGCCGGTCCCTGTACCGCCGCCCGTCGTCGTGCTGCCGCCGTTGCTCGAGCCGCCGAACGCGAGGCTCGCGCGGTTCATGCCGAGCCCGATCGTGATGTAGAGCAGCCCGTCCTTGAACGCGATGTTGTCGATACAGATCTTCGGGCCTTCGAGCAGGAGCGGACCGAGCTTCAGCCCGTTCGTCGCCGTCTTCGTGCCCGGCGCGGTCGGATCGATCGTGAACCGTTCGGTCTTGGCCACGTTCCCGTTCTGATCCTCGGTCCGGAAGCTGTTTGCGCGGAAGTTGACCTGCACCTCGCCGGCAACGAACAGGTTGATCGCGTTCGTCTTGTCCTTGTCCTTCAGATAGTAGCGGTAGGTCGTACCTGAGATCAGGAGCGGCAGTCCGACGATGATCGGGGTCCCGTTCGTGTTCAACGCGACGTCGGCGATGCCGGTGCCGGTCAACGTGAACTCGTCGCCGTTGATCGTCGCGAGGTTCAGCGCGCTCTCGCTGTTCGTCTTGAACGTGACGTCGATATACAGACGCGCGTTCAGGCCGTCGGCCGTGATGTTCGCGCCCGGCGCCGGGTTCGCGAGCTGCGCGCTCGGCGCGGGCGGCAGCAGGTTGCCCTGCGCGTCTTTCGTGGTCAGGAAAAACGACGCCGTCTGGACCACGTTCCCGTTGTTGTTGTTGTCCGTGAAGGACTGGGCCTCGAACTGGACGGTGATCTCGCCGTTCTGCGGAAAGCTGCCGCTCAGACTGTAGCGGAACGCGTTCAACCCGATCCGGGTCGGGCTCCCGTTCACGGTAACACCCGTGATCGGCTGGCCGTTGAACAGCAACTTGAACTCCTGGGTCGGGTCCGTAATCGTGCTTTCCTTGAGCCCGACCCCGTTCACATCGTTGAACACCACGTCGATGTAGCGGCGGGCGTCGCTGTTCATCTCCGCACGGTCGATCGTCAGGCCCGCGAACGGCCACATCAGGTCCGCGTCCGGCGGCAAGGACGGGGCCGCCGTCGATTCGACGTCCGCGCCGAACCCGAAGATCGAGAACCCGTTCACGCGGATGCTTTGCAGCTTGAAGCCTTCCGTGCCGCCGATCGTGAACGAGGCGGTCGCGCCGATCGCGAAGACTTCCTCGCCGTCCACGTTGATCGCGACCGATGCGTTCGAGAGATTCACGGTGACGACCCCGTTCGGCTTGCGCCCGATCGAGACGGTCCCGCTCATCTCGAGGACGTCCGCGATATTGATCGAGATCGTGCCGGTGAACTGCAGAATCTGGTCGGCCGAGTTGAACTGGACCAGAACCGTTGTCGGCGTCGTCGCGCCGGGTACGGTCAGGCTGCGGTTCACGGTCTGGCCCGAGGTATTGATCCGGATCGTGGCCGTGCCGCTCACGTCCAGGCCGGGCAGGCCGACGAGCGCGATCGTGCCGGTCGCGTACAAGGCGTACTTGCCGCCCGGATACTTGACCATCCCGACCTGCGCGTTCGAGAGCAGGATCCCGACGGCATCCGGGTTCAGCACTCCCTTGGACAGCTCGTACGGGCCCTGCCCGACGAACAGCACGAGCCCGTCGCCCGCGAAGCTGTCGCCGGAGAAGATCACGTTGCCGTGCACGGTCACGAAATCGCCGATGTTGATCTCGAGGTCCTGCACGAAGAAGGCGAAGCCCTGCTCCTCGAGCGCGAACCGGACCACGATCTGCTTTCCGTTCACTTCGATGGTTTCGTCGATCGCCTTGCCGGTCGTGTTGATGCGCAGCCCGAGCGTGGCGCCGACCTCGAAGCCGCCGGTCGACAGGCCCGCTTCCCCGCTGAACTGGCCGGCCACGCCGTCGGACCGTATGATCAGCGCGCCGGAGGCCTTCACGAGCTCGTCGCCGCCGCTCGAGTAGGTCATGTCCGAGACGGCCAGGCGCGTGACCTTTGTGCCGTCCGCGTTGGTTGCCTGGTCGAAGAACAGGTCGCCGTGCAGGGTCTGGTCGCTGATCGTGATATCCACGTTGTAGGCCGTCGCCCTTACGTACGGGCCGGCCGGCAGCTTGAGCGTGACGGTGTCGGGCCCGACCGTAAACGTCTCGTCGACCGGGATATCCAGGTTGTTGATCTCCAGCGCGAAGTCGCCGGAGAGCTGGAACACGCCCGCCAGCTCCAGGTTGAACCCGGTCAGCTTCAGGTTGCCCGCGATGCCCTGCGGCATGATCAGCAGCGAGCCGGAAAACGGGCCGATATCGGCGATCGTGTCGCCGCCGCTGGTCAGGACCAGATGCACGTTGCTCGCCGCGATCCGAACGACCTTCACACCCGCGCTGGTCTGGAGCTGCTCGAACGCGAAGTTGCCGCTCAGCGTCTGGCCCAGCACCGTCAACTCGACACCCGTGCCTTCCACGCGCAGGTACGGGCCCGGGTCCACGACCAGATAGACCGTCTCGGTGCCGACCTCGAACTTCTCGTTGACCGCCTGCTTCGTGGTGTTGATGAGCAGCCCGAACGTGCCGCTGAACGAGACGCCCGGCACGTTCTGGATCGCGACCGTCGCCTGCAGCGCGCCCGCCATGCCGGCGCTCGTGATCAGGAGCGAGCCCTGCCCGTTCGAGACGCTCACATATTCGGTGCTCCCGTCGCCCAGCCCGATATGCACGTTTGTCGCCACGATCCGGACCGCGGTCTGGTCGTCGGTTGTGCCGAACAGTCCGTCGGTGCCCGCGGTCGTGATCTTCTCGAACGCGAAATTCCCGCCCACGGTCTGGCCCAGCATGCCCAGTTCGACGTTCAACCCCTCGATCCGCACGTACGGGCCGGCGACCAGATCCAGGGTCACGGTGTCCGTGCCGACCGCGAAGGTCTCGTTGACCGGGTCGTGCGTGTTGTTGATGGCCAACCCGAACGTGCCCGTGAACGTGACGCCCGGCACGTTCAGTGTGACCGTGCCGCTCAGCTCGCCCGCGAGCCCGGCACCCGTGATCAGCAGTGCGCCCTGCCCGTTCGTGAGTGTCACGAAATCGGTCTGGCCGTTGCCAAGCCGCAGCTCGACGGCCGTAGCCGCGATCCGGATCGCGGTCTGGTCGTCCGCGGTCCCAAGCTCGCCGTCGATCCCCGCGGTGGTCGTGCGTTCGAACGCGAAATTGCCGCTCAAGGTCTGGCCGGCGACTGTCAACCTCACGCCGTTGCCTTCCACGCGCAGGTACGGGCCGGCCGGCAGATCGAGCACGATCGTCTCGGCGCCGACCTTGAACTGGTCCTCGACGGGTGCGGACCCGTTATTGATGCTGACCGTGAACGTGCCGGTGAACAGCACGTCCGGTACGTTCAGCGTGACCGTGCCGGTCATCGTGCCGGCCAGTCCGCGGCTGTCGATCAGGAACGCACCGGACCCCTCGGCCAGGCTCACGATATCGGTGCCGCCCGCCGCGATCGCGAAGCTCACGTTCGACATGCCGAGCCGCACGATCTTGGTCGGGGTCTCGCCGGTCGTCGTCATTTGCTCGAACGCGAAGTTGCCGGTCAGGCTGACGCCCAGGATATCGACGACCACGTCGGTCGCCTCGACCCGCACGTACGGGCCGGCCGGCAGGACCAGCGCGATCCCGGCGTTGCCGTAGACATCCCAACCCGTGCCGGCCGTCCCGTCGGGCGTGTCCCAGCTGTCGTCGCCGCCGTCGGACAGCCGCAGATCGATCCCGTCGTCGTAGACGCCGGGCGTGCCGCCGTCCATGTCCTTCCAGACTTCCTCGTCCGCGTCGTGGCTGCCGACCGTCGCGCCGTTGTCGCGGTAGAACACGCTGGTCGACAGCGTGCCGGCCGTCCCAGCCAGCGTGTCCCAACTCCCGTCGCCGCCGTCAAAGACCTCCAGATCGATGCCCGGGTCGAACTCACCCGGCACGCCGCCCGCCTGGTCCCACCAGAGCTCTTCGCCGCCGAAACTGAAGGTCTCGTCCACCTCGACCCTGGTGTTGTTGATCTGGACGGTAACGGTCGCGAGCAGCGTGACGTCGTCGATGTTCGCAAGCTCCATCGTCGCACTCACCGAGCCGGCGAGCCCGCCGTTCGTGATCACGAACGCGCCGATCCCGTCGCGGACCACCACGTAATCCGTGGTCCCGTCGCCGAGGAACAGGCTCACGTCGCGGAATCCGACCTTGACGACCTTCGTGCCGTCCGTCTTCGTGACCTGCTCGAACGCAATATCGCCGCTCAAGGTCTGGCCGGCAACCGTCAGGCTGACCCCGAGCCCCTCGACCCGCACGTACGGGCCGCGCGGCAGGGTCAGGGTGATCTGTTCGGTCCCGACCGTGAAGGTATCGTTCACGGCCGCGTTCGTATTGTTCAATGCCAGGCTCAGCGTGCCGGAGAAGGTCACGCCCGGAATGTTCACGGCGACCGTGCCGGACAGCCGGCCGGCCAACCCGGAGGCGTCGATCAAGAAGCTGCCGGACCCGTCGGAGAGCGTCAAGAAATCGGTGGTCCCGTTCCCAAGCCGCAACGACACGTTGCTCGCGCCGATCCGCGTGAGTTTCTGGCCGCCCGCGTTGGTGACCTGCTCGAACGCGAAGTTGCCGCTCAAGGTCTGGCCCATCACGTTCAGGTGGATCCCGTTCCCCTCGACGCGCAGATAGGGACCGGCCGGCAGCGCCAGGGTCACGGTCTCGTCCCCGATCGTCAACGTCTCGTCGACCGCCGTCGTCCGGTTGTTGATCGCGAGCCCGAACGTGCCGACAAAGGAGACGTCGGCCGGCAGCGTGAGCGCGACGGTCGCGCTGAGCCGGCCGGCCAGGCCCGCGTCGTCGACGACAAAGATGCCCTCGCCCTCGGTCACACTGACAACCCCGCCGATATCAATCGACACGTTCTTCGCGCCGATCGTCAACTTGCGCTGGCCCAGCCCGTTGTCCGCGGACTGGAACATGAAGTCGCCGGTCAGGGTCTGGCCCAGCACGGTCAACTCGATACCCACGCCGTCCACGCGCAGGTACGGGCCCGCCGGCAGGTCCAGATCGAAGGAGACCGAACCGGCGGTAAACGTTTCGCGGACCGCCGTGCTCGTGTTGTTGATGCTCAGCTTCAGCTCGCCGCTCAACGAGAACGAGCCGAACTCGAGCGAACTGCCGATGCTGATCTGGCCGGCGAGCCCCGCGGAAGTCAGCAGGAAGCCGCCGGTCGGGATGGTCAGGCTCAGCCCGGCAATATTGATCGAAGCGTCCGTAATCGCGAGCCGGACCACGCGTTCGCCGTCCGGCTTCGTGAGTTGCGTGAACGCGAAGTTCCCGCCCAGGCTCTGGCCGGCGACGGTGAGGCTGACATCGTTGCCCTCAATGCGCAGGTACGGGCCCGCCGGCAGCACCATCTGGATCTCGTCGGACCCCACAATGAACTGCTCGTCGATCGTCTGGTTCGTGTTGTTGATGGCCAGCCCGAACGTGCCCGACAGGCTCACACCCGGCACGTTCAGCGAGACGTTGCCCGCAATCACGCCGGCCAGCCCCTGGCTGTTGATCAGCAACAGCCCGGAGCCCTGGTCGATACTCACGAATTCGGTCGTCCCGTCGCCCAGCCCGACATGCACGTTGTCGGCCGCGATCCGCGTGATCGTGGTCGGGGTCGTGCCCGAAGTCGTGATGCGTTCGAACGCGAAATCGCCGCTTACCGTCTGGCCAAACAAGGTCAGGGAAATGTCCTCGCCCTCGACACGGATGTAGGGGCCGTCCGGCAGGTTCAGCGTGATATTCTCGGTGCCGACACTGAACTGTTCGACGACCGCTTCGTTCGTGTTGTTGATCGCGAGCGAGAAGGTCCCGCTGAAGTCGACGGCGTCGCCCGGAACCGAGAAGGTGACGGTGCCGCCGAGCCGGCCGGCGAGACCCGCACTGCTGATCACGAAGAAGCCGTTCCCTTCCGAGAGCGTGACCACGCCGGCAATGTTGAAGTCGATCTCGGTCGCCGCGATCCGGACCATCTGCTCCGGGGTCCCGTTCGCGTGGGCCGGCTTCGTGTACTGTTCGAACGCGAAGTTGCCGGTCAAGGTCTGGCCGGCAACCGTCAAATCGATGTCCAGCCCTTCGATCCGGATGTACGGGCCGGCCGGCAGCGGCTCCGCAACGCCGGGCAGCGTAACCTGCGCGGCCGTCGTGTTGATCGCAACGTTGAACGTCCCGTCAAACTCGACCGCGCCCGGTATGTTCAAACTGACATCGCCGCTCAGTACGCCGGCCAGCCCGCCGCCGATGATCCGGAACGTGGCCGCGCCCTGGTCGATGCTCACGAATTCGGTCGTGCCGTCGCCCAGCCCGACATGCACGCCGCTCGCGGTGATGGTCAGGATCTTCTCGAGCCCGACCGTCTCCTGCGTGAACTCGAACGTGCCGCGCAGGGTCTGGCCCAGCACGTCGATATCCAGGTCGATCGCCTTGAAACTCATGACGCCGGCCGCGACATCGACAACCACCGTCTCGGGCCCGAGCCCGATCGTGATCTCGCGGTACATGTCCGCGCCCGTGTTGTTCACGGCGATCGTTGCGGTGCCGCTGAATACGACGCCCGGTACGCCGAGCAGCTCGGCCGTGCCGGTCGCGTACAGCGCGTAGGTCGTACCGCCCGCGCCGTCGACCTTGACCAACCCGAACGTGGCGTTGCTCAGCAGGAACCCGCGCGCGGCCGGGTTCGTCTCGCCATCCTCCAGGATCGCGGGGCCGGCGCCCATGAAGATGCTCGCGTTCGTGGCGGCCAGCTCGTCGCCGTTAAAGGTGAAGCTGCCCTCGATCACGACGAAATCCGCGATGTTCAGGCTCAGGTCGCCGAAGAAACTGAACACGTCCGAGCCGTCCGGGAACAGCACGATGATCGTCTTGCCGCCCAGCACGAACGTCTCGTCCACCGGCAGGCCGGACTTGTTAATGCGCAACCCGAAACTGCCGCCCACATCGACGCCGCCCGCCGAGATCGAGGCCTTGCCCGAAAGCGTGCCGGCGATCCCGCCGCTGCCCGGCACCGTCGGGTCGGCCGGCAGAATCACGAACGCGCCCTCGCCGTCGGTCAGGCCCTGGCCGTCGAACGTGACGCTGATGTTTGCCATTGCGATCCGGGTCAGCATCACGACGCCGCCCGCGCCGTCGTCTTTCGGGCTCTGGTCGAACAGGAAATCGCCCTCGAGGACCGGACCGCCCGAACCGCCCAACTCCAGGCTCGCGCCTTCAACCACGATCTGCAGGTACGGGCCGGCCGGCAGCACAAGCGGCACCTCGTCGGTCCCGACCTTGAAAACCTCCTCCACGGCAACGGTCGTGGTGTTCAGCGAGAGTTCGACTTTGTCGACCGTAAGGGCCAACCCCGGAATATCGAACACGACCGCCGGATCGCCCAACGCGTCCTCGAGCGCGAAATGTGCGGCGATGCCCAGGCTGTTGACCAGGATCGCGCCCTCGCCGTCGGTCACCTGCACGAACGGCGCGGACGCGGGGCCGAGGCTCAGCGTGAAGTCCGTGACCCCGATCTGGACCGCCGTCTCGTCGTCGGCTGTGCCGAGTGTGCCGTCCACGCCCGCCGTCGTGGTCTGCTCTATCACGAACGAACCGCCGATCTGTTGTTCCATCACGGTCAGGGTGACCGGCGCGAGCGTACCGCCCTCGATCCGCAGGAACGGGCCACCGGGCAGCACGAGATCGAGCGTCTCGTCGCCCAGCTCGAAGCTGTGGTTGACCGGGTCGTTACTGTTGTTGATCTGCACCCGGAAATCGCCGTCGAAGCTGACACCCGGAACGTCGACCGCGACATTGCCCTCGAGCTGACCGGCCATGGTGCCGGCCTGGATCAGGAACGCGCCGCCCGCGTCCGTGACCCGCACGAAATCGGTTGTGCCGTCGCCGATCCCGAGCTCGACGTCGTTCGCGGCGATCAGCATGACCGTCTCGTCGTCGGCCGTGCCCGGCAAACCGTCGGCGCCGAGTGTCGTGCTCTTCTCGAACGCGAAGTCGCCGGACAGCGTCACGCCCACGATCGTCAGGGACAGGTCCTCGCCCGCCACGCGCACGTACGGGCCGTCCGGCAGATCGAGCACGGTCTCGACGGTGTTCACCACGAACGTCTCGTTCAAGGGCTCGGTCATGTTGTTGATCCGGACCTCAAGCGTGCCGCTCAGTGACACGCCCGGCAGGTTGACCGCGACACTGCCGCTCAGGCTGCCGGCCATGCCGGCATCGCTCAGGATGAAATAGCCGGCCCCGTCGGAAACGCTCAGGATCGTGTTGGTCCCGTCCCCGATCGACAGCCCGATCTCGGTGGCCGCGACCTTGATCAGCTTCGTGCCGTCCGGCTTGGTGTAGCGCTCGAGCACGAAATTGCCGCTCAAGGTCTGGCCCAGCACGCTCAGGCTGATGTCCTCGCCCGATACCCGCAAGAACGGGCCGGCCGGCAAGTCCAGCGTCACGGTCGCGCCGCCGACGGTCATGGTCTCGTTGACGGCGAGCGCGCTGTTGTTGAGTTCGACCGAGAAGGTGCCCTCGAACGTGACGTCGGGAATGTTCACGCTCACACTCGCGCTGAGCGTGCCGGCCAGGCCCGCGGGCTGTACCACGAAGAAGCCGGTCCCATGCGTGACACTGACGAGCGGCGGGGTCCCGCCCAGGCTCAGATCGACTTCGGTCGCGGCGATCCGCACGATCTGCTGGCCCGCACTGTTCGTGATCTGTTCGAACGCGAAGTTGCCGGTCAAGGTCTGGCCCAGGATATCCAGTGCGAGATCCTCGCCCGCCACGCGCAGGTACGGGCCGGCCGGCAGCACAAGCGGTTCGGCGGCGCCCGGAATCGTCTCGTTCACCGCCACGGTCGTGTTGTTCAGTTCCAGCGCGAAGCTGCCGGAGAACGTGACGTTCGGAATACTGACCGCAACGTCCGCGTCGAGCTTGCCCGCCATGCCCAGCGCGTTGACCAGGAAGTAGCCGTTCCCGTTCGTGACGCTCACGACCGGGCTCGCGCCGCCCAGGCTCAAGGAGACCTCGGTCGCCGAAATCTTGATGACCTTGCCGCCGTCCGCCTGGGTGACCTGCTCGAACGCAAAATTGCCGGTCAAGGTCTGGCCCGCGATGTCGAGGCTCACGCCCGTGCCCGCAATCTTCAGATACGGGCCGTCCGGCAAATCCAGCGTGAGCGGCAGGCCCGCGACGACGAACGTCTCGTTTACCGCCTCGGTCGTGTTGTTGAGCGCGAGCCCGAACGTGCCGTTCAACGCGACGCCGGGCACATTGAGGCTGACCGTGCCGCTCAGCTCGCCGGCCAGCCCGTTCGGCGTGATCAGGAACAGGCCGGCCCCGCCGGTCAGGCTCACGTAATCGGTTGTGCCGTCCCCGATATGCAGCGCGATATCGCTCGCGCCCACGCGCACCACGGTCGTGGGCGTCGCGCCCGCGGTCGTGACCTGTTCGAACGCGAAATTGCCGGTCAGCGTCTGGCCCAGGATATCCAGTTCAATGTCCGTCCCCTCGACCCGCACATACGGACCGGCGGGCAAATCCAACACGACCGTCTCGTCGGCCACCATGAACGAGGCGGCCACCGCCTGGTTCGTGCTGTTGATCGCAAGACTGAACGAGCCCGTGAAGGTCACGCCCGGCACGTCCAGCGCGACATCGCCGCTCAGCCGGCCGGCCAGGCCGGCGGCCGTCAGGACAAATGCGCCCTGCCCGTCGGACAAGGTCACGGCGCCGCCGCCGAAATCGGCCGTCACGCCCGTGGCCAGGATCCGCGTGACGCTGCCGCCGCCGGTCGTGGTCACGCGCTCAAACGCGAAGTTGCCGCCCAGACTCTGGCCCGCGATGTCGAGTGTCACGCCTTCGCCGCTGACACGCAGGTACGGGCCCGCGACCAGGTCCAGCGTGATGGGCGCGCCCGCCAGCTCGATGTTGTGGTTCACGGCGAGCGCCGTCGTATTGATGGCCAGCGCGAAATCGCCCGCGAAAGTCACGTTCGGGATGTCGACCGAAATCGAGCCGTTCAGCACGCCGGCCAGGCCCGCGCTCGTCAACAGGAATGCGCCGTCCACGTCGATCACGCGGACCGCGCCGTCGGCCAACGTCAGGTTCACATCCGTGGCCGCGACCAGGATCGAGCCGCTCGCCGTGCCGTCGGATACCTTGCTGAACGCGAAATTGCCCGTCAGCGTCTGGCCCAGCACGTCGAGTTCCATGTCGAGCGCTTCGAACCGGGTAACCAGCGCGCCGGTCTCGAAATAGACGTGTACGCCGTCCTCGGTGCTGTTCGGGATCGTCAATGTCTCGTCGACCGCAACGCCGGAATTGTTGAAGTCGATCGTGGCCGTGCCCGTGAAGCTGAGCCCGTCGATCCCGATCAGTTGGACCGTGCCTTCGGCATGCATCGCGATCGTGCCGTCGGTGAACCGGATCACGCCGATCTGAGTGTCGGTCAGCAGGATGCCGGTCGCCGTCGGGTTGATGTCGCCGTCGTCGAGCCGGGCCGGGCCCTGGCCGAGGAAGACCATGATGTCGGTACCCGCGAAGACTTCCTTGTCCGGCAAGCTCGTGAAGCTGACGTTCCCCTCGATCGTGACGAAGTCGCCGATGTTCAGCGATAGATCTTCGCCGAAGAACTGGAACACGTCCGTCTCAGACTCGCCGAACCGGATCACGATCACTTTTGACCCGATCTGGATCGTCTCGTCGATCGCCACGCCCGTCTTGTTGATGCGCAGGCCGAGCCGGCCGCCCACATCCACGCCGCCCGCGCCCACATCGATATCGCCGGACAGCACGCCCGCGATGCCGCTGCTCAGGATGACAAGCCCGCCCTCGCCGTCGGTCAGGCCTTGCCCGTCGTAGGTGATGCTGATGTTCGCCAATGCGATCCGCGTGAGCGGGCCGCCGTCCGTTGCCGTAGTCTGCTCGAACAGGAAGTCGCCGCCCAGCTCCGGGCCGCCCGCACCGCCGACCCGCAGGGTCGCGCCCAGCACCGTCACGCGCAGGAACGGGCCGGCCGGCAGATCCAGCGTTACCATGGCGCCGTCGAACGTGAACGTCTCGTTGACCGCCGCCGGGATCGTGTTCAGCTCGAGCCGCACGGTCGTGGCCGTGAGCAGCACGCCCGGCAGGTCGAACGTCGGCGTCACCGCGAACGTGGCGGCCATGCCCTGTGCGGTAATCAGGAACGCGCCTTCCCCGTTATCGATCTCCACGAAATTCGCGCTGCCGTCGCCGAACGCCAGGTACAGACCGGTGACCGCCACACGTACGACCTTCTCGCCCGTCCCGGTCGTGATCTGCTCGAAGGTGAACACGCCTTCGAGCGTCTGGCCCGCAATCTCGAGGCTGACCGGATCCGCGACCGATCCGCCCGTCACACGCACATACTGGTTCGCGGGATCGGTCGTACTGATCTCGACGGTGAACGAGCCGTCGAACGCGACGCCCGGCACGTTGACCGCGAGCGTGCCGCTGAAGCTGCCGTCGATACCGGCATCGTTGATCGTCAGGTTCGCGGTCCCGCCGGAGACGCTCACGAAATCAGTCGTCCCGTCGCCGAGTCCCAGGTACAGGTTGCGCGCCGCGACCTTGACGACCGTGCCCGGCCCGCCGTCGCCCTGGCGCTCGAAACTGAAATCGCCGCTCAGCGTCTGGCCGACGACCTCGATGCTGACGCCCTCGCCCGCAACCCGCAGGTACGGGCCGTCCGGCAGCACCAGGCTGACCGACGCACCGGCCACCAGGAAACTCTCGTCGATCGCGCCCAGCGTGTTGTTCAACTCCAGGCTGAACGTCCCGTCCAACGCGACGCCCGGCACGTGCAGCGCAACCGTGCCGCTCAACCGGCCCGCAATGCCCGCCGCGGTCGCGATGAACATGCCCTGCCCGTCCGTCACGCTCAGCAGCGTGTTCGTGCCGTCCCCGATCGAGAGCGCGACGTCCGTCGCGGCGATCCGCGTGACCTGGCCGCCGTTACCCGCGGCGGACACCTGCTCGAGCGCGAAGTTGCCGGACAGGGCCTGGCCCATGACCGACAACGCGATGTCCGTGCCCTCAATCCGAAGGTACGGGCCGGCCGGCAGGTCGAGGCTCAGCTCCGTATCGCCGAGCTGGAACGTCTCCACGATCGGTGCGGCCGTCGTGTTCACGGCGATCCCAAACGTGCCGTCGAAATTGAAGCCGAGCGACGGATCCACACTGACCGATGCGGTCAGACGGCCGGCCAGCCCGCCGTTCGCGATCACGAACAGGCCGGTCCCGCCCGTGATCGTCACCAGGTCGTTCGAGCCGTCGCCGAGCCGGATCTCGCCGTTCGCGACGCCGATCCTGACAATCGAGCCGCCGCTCGGCGTGGTCGCCTTCTCAAACGCAAAATCGCCCTGCAGGCTCTGGCCGAGGATGTTCAGGTACACGCCCTCGCCCGAAATCGAGAGGTACGGGCCGGCCGGCAGATCCAGACCGTTCGCCGGATCGGCGAACGCGGCGCCCATCGTGTTGATGCGCAGATGGAACTCGCCGCCCAGCGAGACGTTCGGAATGTTGACGGCAATCGTGCCGACCAGATCGCCGGCCAGCCCCGCGCTGGTCAGGACCAGCGTACCGCCCGCCTCGGTCACACTCAACACGTCCGTACTGCCGTCGCCGAGATGCAGTTCGACGTGGCTCGCCGTGATCTTCAGGCCGTCGGCCAGCTTCTCGAACTCGAAATCGCCCGAGAGCGTCTGGCCCATGACCGCGAGTTCCAGGTCCTTCGCGCCGAAAACCGCGACAAGGTCGGTGGTCTCGAACTTGACCACGATCGAGTTCTCGGTGTTCGGGATCGTGAGCAGCTCGTCGACGATCTGGCCGGAATTGTTGACCCGCACGTACGCGACGCCCGAGAGGCCAATCGCGTCGAGCCCCAGCACTTCGACCGTGCCCCACGCGTTCATGGCAAACGTGCCGTCCGAGAACTTGACCAACCCGATCGTCGCGTCCGAGAGCAGCAGGCCGGTCGCCGTCGGGTTCAGGTCGCCGGACGGCAGCCGGGCCGGGCCGTCGCCCAGGAACACGAGCAACTCGTTACCCGCAAAAATCTGCTTGTCCGGCAAGCTCGTGAAACTGACGTTCCCTTCGATCGTGACAAAGTCGCCGATGTTCAGCGAGAGGTCCTCGCCGAAGAACTGGAACACGTCCGTCTCAGACTCGCCGAACCGGATGATGACCTCTCGGTCCCCGATCTGGATCGTCTCGTCGATCGGCTGGCCGGTCTTGTTGATCCTGAGCCCGAGCCGGCCGCCGGCCTCCATACCGGGCAGCGACACGTCGATATCGCCCGAGAGCACGCCGGCGATGCCGGTACTCAGGATCACGAACCCGCCCTCGCCGTTGGTCAGGCCCTGCCCGTCGAAGCTGACGGCGATCTCGGTGACCGCGATGCGCGTGATCTGCTCGGCGTCCCGCGTGATCTGTTCGAACAGGAAATTGCCGTGCAGCACGGGCCCGCCGGGGCCCCCGATCTGGAGGTCCGCGCCGAGCACGGTCACACGCAGGAACGGGCCGGCGGGCAGGTCGATCAGCACGTCGTCGCCCGCCACGGAGATCGTCTCGAACACGGCGCTCGGCCGCGTGTTGATCTCGAGCTTCACGGTCGTGAAGGTCAGGTCGATACCCGGCACGTTGAAGGTGGGCGAGACCTCGAGCGTCGCCGCAAGCCCCTGCGCGTCGAGCAGGAACCCGCCGGTCCCGCCGACAATCTGCACGAACGGCGAACCCGCGGGCCCGAGCGAGAGGTTCAGACCGGTCACCCCGACCCGCACGACCTTGGCGCCGCTCTGTGCGGTGATCTGTTCGAACACGAAATTGCCGTGCAGCTCCTGGCCCGCAATCTCGAGGTCGAGCCCGGTCCCGGTCACCCGCACGTACTGGTCGAGCGGGTCCGTCGTGCTGATCTCGACAAGGAACGTGCCGTCGAAGTAAACGTTCGGCACATTGACAGTGACGGTGCCGCTGAACGAACCGTCAATCCCGGCGCCCGTAATGGTCAGGTCCGCGCTGCCGCCGGACACACTCACGAAGTCCGTGGTCCCGTCGCCGAGCCCCAGATAGACGTTGGTGGCCGAGACGTGAACGATCGTGTCCGGGCCCACGACCTGCCGCTCGAAACTGATGTTCCCGCTCAGCCGCTGGCCGAGCACCTCGATCACGATGTTTTCGCCGCCGAACCGCGAAATGCCGGCCGCCAGGTCGAGCGTCTTGGTGATGCCCGCGACTTCGAGCTCGCGCTGTACGTCGGTCGCCAGCGAGTTGTGCTGTACCCCGATCGTGCCGGACACCGCGACACCCGGGACCCCGACCAGCGCGGCCGTGCCGCTCGCCTCGAACGCGTAGCCGCCGTCCGAAAGCAGCACGATCAGCTCGGCGCCCGAAAGCCGCACGCCCATGTCGTCGGCCGGATCGCCGTTGCCCTTGTCGTCGCCGACGAACAGGTTGATGCCGGTCGCGCCGATCAAGACCTCGGTCACGTCGTCGGGCGTGCCGAGCAGGCCGTCCGGGCCGGGCAGCGCGGTGCGCTCGACCGCAAAACTGCCTTGCAGGTCCGCAACCGGAGTCTGCAAAACGATGTTGTCGCCGCCGAACCGCGCGACGCCCGGCGCGACATCGAGCGTCTTGCTCACGCCGCCCACGTTGAAATCGCGCGTGACATGCGCGCTGGTCGTGTTCATCTGCGCGCCCAGATCCCCGACAAACACGAGGCCCGGCACGTTCACGACCTCCGCGGTCCCGCTCACGTCGAACGCGTAGGTCATGTCCGGCTTGAGCAGCAGTGCGAGCGTGCCGTTCGTGACCTTGACCCCGATGTCGTCGCCCGGATCGGGTGTGCCTTTGTCCGTGCCGACGAAAAGCTCGACGCCCGTCGCGGCGACCAGGATCTCGCCGGTCGTGCCGTCCTTCTCGAAGAACAGGTTCCCGACAATGTCGACGACCGGCGTGCTCAGCAGCAGGTTCGTGCCTTCGAACCGGAGAATGTTCTCTTCGCCCAACCCGAAATCGATGGCGAGCGGGGTCCCGTCGACCAGGACCGAGTCGTGCACCTCGCCAAGCGTGTTGTTCGCGCGCAGCGCGACCGTGCCGCTCAAAGCGAGCATCCCGCCGAACCCCTCGAGCGCGACGTCGCCCGAACCTTCGACCGCGTAGGTGCCGTTCCCGAACAGGATCAGGGCAAGCTGCGCGTCGCTCAGCTCGATCCCGAACACACCGTCGACGCCCAACGTCGCGTTCACGTCCGTGATCCCGACCTTGATGACCGTCTCGAGACCGACCGTGCCCTGCTCGAAACCGAACCGGCCGCTGATGTCCGCCAACCCGTCGACGGTCAACGTGGCCGCACCGCTCAAGCGCACGAGGTCGGGCTCCGTGATCTCCAACGTCTCGCCGTCCACCGTCGCGCTGAACGGCGCGCCGGTCTTGTTGAACTCGAGCGCCATGCTCGCGCTGAGCGCGAGGCCCGGCACGCCGCTGAGCGTGACGGTCCCGCTCGCGCGGCCGGCGGCGCCGGACGAGGTGATCACGAACAGGCCGTTCCCGTCGGTCAACTCGAGCTTGGCGTTGCCGGCCTGGAGCGTCGCGGTGATGTTGCGCGCGCCGACCTTCACGACCGTCTCCGGGGACGGTCCTTCGGTGGTCGACTGTTCGAACACGAAACTGCCGGTCACCGTGAGCGCGCCGGCAATATCGACCGTAACCTCGTCGCCCGCGATCCGGATGTAGGGACCGGCCGGCACGTCCACGTCGACGCGTACGCCCTGCACCTCCATGGCGGCCACGACCGGGGCCGGCGTCGTGTTAATGCCCAGGCTGACCGTCCCGCTCAGCCCGATGCCCGCGCTCGGCGAGACGCTGACGTCCGCGCTCGCCGCGCCGGCCAGCCCGGCCCCGCTCAAAATGAACAGGCCCTTGCCGTTGCTGACCGTCAGCAGCCCGCCGCCGATGTCGATGCCGACCTGCGCGAAGGCGATCGTGACTGTGGTCTCCGGCGCGGCGCCCATGGTCGTGCGCTGTTCGATGTCGAAATTGCCTTCCAAAGTCTGACCCGCGACCGTGAGCCGGGCCGGGTCCGGCGCGATCCCGCGCACCTCGATCCGGACATAGCGCCCGTCGTCGATGTCGACCACCAATGGCGCGCCGCCGACTTCGATCGTGTCGGTCAGGCCCGGCGCGCCGCCGGTCGTCTGTTCGGCGAGCTCCGCACCGAACGTGCCGGACCCGTCGCCGTAGTCGGTGCCCGCAACACACTCGAACGGCTCGCTGCCGGGCGCGAACTCCTCGTCGGTGTCGCCCTTCAGCGTGTGGTTGTTGACCGCGTCCATGACGGTCGAGGCCAGGGTCGTCGTGAAATCGACATTGATCGCGAGCTCGCGCGCCGCCTCGTCGTAGCGCGCCTCCGCGGCGCCCGCGGCCATGGTATCGTCGTCGAAGAGCCGGATCGTGACGTCGTTGTAGAGCAAGCCCTCGACGTTGCCGTTGAAGACCAGGTCGTTCAGCCCGCCCGCGGCCGCGAGCTCTGCCGTCGGCGTACCGACCCGCGTGTTGATCGTGAGCGTGAAGCTGCCCGCAAGCTCAACGCCCGTCGCCGGATCGATTGCGACCGTCGCGCCCGCCTGGCCGGCAAGCCCCTTGTCCGTAAGGATGAACACGCCGGACCCGTCGCTCAGCGTCACGAGCCCGTCGCCGAAATTCGCGGTTACCGCGGAGAACGCGAGGGTCACGACCTTCGTGTCGTCGCCTGTCCCCAGCGTCTCGTCCGGGCCGGCCGCCGTGCGCTTCTGGAACACGACGTTGCCGCTCAGGGTCTGGCCCATCAGGTCGACCGCCACGTTCGTGGCTTCGACCCGCACGTAGGAACCGGCAGGCAGTGCAAGCGTGAACTGTTCGCGCCCGATCGTGATCGTCCGGTTGAGCGCGCCGCTCGTATTGTTCACGAGCAACGCAAACTCGCCGCTCAGCGCGATGCCCGGCAGATCCACGCTGACCGCGCCGCTCAGGCTGCCCGCAATGCCGAGGCTGTTGATGATGAACGCGCCCTGCCCGTCCGTGACATTGACCAGGTCCGTGCCGCCCGTGCCGAGATGCAGCTCGAGCCCGGCGGCCGCGATCTGGATGGTCGTGGTCGCGCCTTCAGTCTTCTTCTCGAACGAGAAATTGCCTTTCAGCGTCTGTTCCAGCACGGTCAATTCGACTTCCGTGCCCTCGACGTAGAGGTAGGGGCCGGCCGGCAGATCGAGCAGGACCTCGTCGTTCACGCGCGCCGCGAGCCGCTCCCCGCTGGTGCCGTCCGCCGTGTCCCAGGTCCCGTCGCCGCCGTCGTAGAGCGGCAGGTCGAGCCCGTCGTCGTAGACGCCCTCGAGCCCGCCCTCGCGGTCCTGCCAGACTTCCTCGTCGGTGTCATGGCCGCCGACCGCGCCGCCGAGATCGGCGTAGTAGACGACGAGCGGGTCGCCCTCGGTCAGGTCTGCGGTGGTCCAGACACCATCACCGCCGTCGTAAAGGTGCAGGTCCGTGCCGTCGTTGTAGAGCCCGCCGTCACCGCCGGAGATGTCTTTCCAGATCTCCGCGCCGCGCGTGACGAGCACGCGCTCGGCCAGCGTATTGATCGCGATCGTGAACGTGCCGTCGAACGCGACGCCGGGCACGTTCACGACATCGACGCCCGCGTCGATCCGGCCGGCGAACCCGCCGTTGCGCACCCGGAACGTGCCGGTCCCGCCCGAGACCAGCACGTAGTCGGTGCTTGTCGTGCCGAACCGCAGGTTCACGTTCTCGGCTGTGATCGTCAGGATCCGTTCCGTGCCGACCGTCTCCTGCGTAAATTCGAAGGTGCCCCCGATCTGCTGGCCCATCACGTCCAGCGCGAGCGTGCCCTTGAACTCGGCAACGTCCGCGCCGGTCGCGAAATAGACGTGCACGTCCGGGTGGTTCGGGATCGAGAGCAGCACATCGACGTCCTGGCCCGTGTTGTTGAACAGGATCGTCGCGTCGCCCGCGAACGAGACGCCCGGCACGCCGAGCAGCTCGACCTTGCCGTCCGCGACCATCGCGTAGGTCGTCGTCTCGCCCACCACGTTGCGGACCAATCCGAAACTCGCGTCGTAGAGCAGCACGCCGCGCGCGCTCGGGTTGCGCGACCCGTCCTCGAGCGTGGCCGGGCCGACCCCCATGAAGATGCTCGCGTCCGCGACGGCCAGCGTGTCGCCGGCCCACGTGAACGCGCCCTCGATCTCGACGAAATCGCCGATCTTGATGTTGCCCTCGCCGAAGAAAACGAACACGTCCGCGCCGGTGTCGAACTGGATCGTCAGCGTCTGGCCGTTCAGCTCGATCGTCTCGTCGACCGGCAAACCGGACTTGTTGACCTGCAGACCCAGACTGCCCGCCGCGCTCGCGCCACCGACGCTCACGTCGACAACGCCCGAGACGAACCCGGCAATCCCGCCGGAGCCCGGCACGAGCGGGTTCGCGGGCACGATCACGAATGCGCCCTGCCCGTCGGTCAGGCCCTGGCCGTCGAACGTGACGCTCATGTTCACAACCGCGATGCGCGTGACCTTGCTGCCGTCGCCGCGCTCGCTCTGGTCGAACATGAAGTCGCCCTTCAGGACCGGGCCGCCCGCACCGCCAAGCTGAAGCTCGGCGCCAAGCACGGTGACCCGGAAAAACGGGCCGGCCGGCAAGGCCAGCTCGATCGGCGGCTCGCCCGGAATCACGAACGTCTCGAGCACGGCCACGTCCGTGGTGTTGACCTCGAGCTTGATCTCGTCAATGGCCAGGTCGATGCCGGGCAGATCGAACGAGGCCGTCACCGCGAAGCTGCCGGCCAGGCCGGCACTCGTCAGGAGCAGCGCGCCCTGCCCGTCGGTCACGTCCACGAAGGTCGTGCCGCCCGCGGCAAACTGCAGGGTCAGGTTCGCGACCGCGACGCGAATCACTTGCCCGCCGTCCGCGGTCGTGGTCTGTTCGAACATCAGGTCCGCGGTCAGGATCTGGCCCGCGACATCAAACGTGATGCCGGTCGCGATCGCCCGGACATAACGATCCATCGGGTTCGTGGTGTCGAGCGCAACGGTCACACTCGCGCTCACGTCAAAGCCCGGTACGCCGACGGTCAGGTCGCCGGAGAAGCTGCCGACAATGCCGGCCGCACTGATCGTGAAGGACGCCTCGCCACCCGTTACACTGACCAGCTCCGTGCCGCCCGCGCCCATGCTCAGAGCCAGGTTGTCGGCCGCGACCGAAACCACGGAGTCGCCGCCCGGCACGGCGACGCGCTCGAAACTGAAATCGCCGCTCAGCGTCTGGCCCAGCACGATCAGCTCGCCGCCCGCCACATCGACGCGCATGTAGGAGCCGCCCGGGGCCGGGGCCGGCACATCCACGAGCGTGCCGCCGATATCAAAGGTATAGCCGCGGCCCGCAGTGTTGAGCAGCACGGAGAACTCGCCGCTCAGCGAAAGCGTGTCGCCCAGGTCCGGGCCGAGCACCGTGCCGCCGACCAGCGCGCCCGCCACGCCGGCGGACGTGAACCGGAACGCGACGTCCGCATCTTCGATGCCCAGGATCCGGACCGTGCCGGCCTGGATCAGAACGTCGAGCCCCTCGCCCTGCACGTACACGCCCAGCTCGTCCTTCTCCAACAGGAACCGGTCGGCGGCCAGCGTGTTGCCCAGCACCGTGATGCTGCCGGCAAGGATCTCGACGCGCAGGAACGAACTGCCCGGCGCGGCGCCCGGCACGGTGACCGGCGTGCCGCCCAGATCGAACGTGTGCTCGACCGTCGTGTTGTTGATCTGGACCGCGACCTCGCCGGCCAGCTCGATGCCGTCGAGTTCCGGGCCCAGGATCACGCCGTGTGCCATCGCGCCCGCAACACCGGCCTCGCTGAAGCGCAACGCGAAATCGGCGTCCTGGATCCCAATGATCCGGACGGACCCGGCGCGCAGCACCAGGTCCAGGTTCTCGCCGGAGACCGCGACCTCGGTCCCGCTCTTCTCGAAGGTCAGCCGGTCCGCGTTCAGCGTGTTGCCGAACAACGCGAGCGCGGCATCCGTGAATTCGACCATGACGTAGAAGGCGCCGGCCGGCGCAGCGGCCACGCTCACGGTCTGACCGGCAACGTCCAGCGTGCGCAGGGCGGGTGTCGTGTTGAGCAGGAACGTGAACCCGCCGCTCAGGCTGATCCCGTCGAAGTCCGGTCCGAGCAAAGTCCCGTTCATCGCGGCGCCCGCCACGCCGGTCTCCGTGAAGACAAACGCGAAGTCGGCATCGTAGAGCCCGACGATCCGCTTGACGCCCGCCTGCAGAACGAAGTCCAGGTTCTCGCCCGCAACCGTGACGGTCGTGCCCTGTTTCTCGAGCACGAACAGGTCCGCCTCGAGCCCGTTCCCGAACGCCGTCAATGTGCCGTTCGCGACCTCGAGCCGGAGGTACAGGCCGCCGGGCTCGGCGCCCGGCACGCTCACGTATTCGGCGCCGACCAGCAGTGTGCGGGCCGAGGCGGTCGTGTTCAGGAACAGGGAAACCGTGCCGGTCAAATCGATATCGTCGAAATCGGGGCCTTCAACAAAGGCGTTGCGCGCGGCGCCGACCAGCCCGGCCGGATCCAGCACGAACGCGAAGTCCGCGCCGCTCACGCGCAGGATCTGTTTCGTGCCCGCGCGCAATGTGAAGGACAGGTTCGTGCCGCGCAGGTCCAGGCTGGTCCCGTTCTTGACCAGGACCAGCTCGTCCAGCGTGAGCTGGTTACCGAACACGTTCACGACGATCCCGGTCCCGCGCAACTCGAACGAAGCGTCGCCGGCAAAATCGAAGGTGACAAGGATCGGCTGGCCGCTCGCGTCGAGCGCGCCGGTGTCGATCTGCTCGTTACGCGGCGCGCCGGTCGTGTTCATGCCCAGGCTCAGCGTGCCGGCCATCTCGATATCGTTGAACCCGACCAGTTGCACATCGCCGGAGCCCTGCAACGCGAACGTGCCGTCGCCCAGCACAAGCACGCCGAGCAGCCCGTTCGTCAGGCTCACGCCCCGGCCGTCGAACCCGACAAACGCCGCGACGTTGCCGGCCCCGATCCGCAGGACCGTGTCCGGCCCGACGGTCGCGCGTTCCACCACGAAGTTGCCGGTCAGCGCGACGGCGTTCGCGACGGCCAGCTCGATGTTCGTGCCCTGCAGCCGCGTGATGTTGCCCTCGCCCGCGCCGAACAGGAGCCGTACATCGCCGTCCGGCGTCGCGACCACGGCGTCCAGCGCGCCGCCGGTCGTGTTGATGCGCAGCCGGATCGTGCCCGCCAGCGTCACGCCCGGCACGCCGCTGAGCGTGACGGTGCCCGCCGCCTCGCCCGCGAACCCGGCATCCGTCATGAGGAACAGGCCCGCGGCGTCGGTCAAGTCCACGCGTGCGCCGCCCGCGGTCAAGCTCGCGTCCACACCGGTGACCGCGACGGCAACCACCGTGCCGCCCGCCGCGGTGGTGCTGCTCTCGATCACGATGTTGCCGGTCAGCGCGAGCGCGCCTGCCACGTCCAGCACAACGTCCTCGCCGACCAGCCGCACGTACGGGCCGTCCGGCACGTCCACGGTCACATCAACGCCGTTGACCGTAACCGTCTGCAGGACCGGGTCCGGCGTGTTGTTGATCGCGAGCCGGACCGTGCCGGTCAGTGCGACGCCCGCGCCCGGCGCGAGCGTGATGCTCGCGCTCGCCTCGCCGGCGATGCCCGCGCCGGTCATGATGAACAGCCCGGTCCCGTCCGAGACCGTGACGATGTCCGTGCTGCCGTCGCCCAGCGCAATCCCGACATCGGCGAAGGCCACCGTTACAACGGTCTCGGGGCTCGGATCGGTCGTCGTGCGCTGCTCGAAATCGAAGTTGCCGGACAAAGTCTGGCCCGCGATCGTCAGGGTCGCCTGCTCGCCCGGCGCCGCGCCGCGGAGTTGGATCCGCAGATACGGGCCGGCAGCCAGGTTCACGCTCAGCGGGGTGCCGTCCAGATCGATCGTCGTGTTCACGTCCGCGGCGGTCGTGTTCAGCGCAAGCGCGAACACGCCGTTCGCCGTGATCGCGGCGCCGGCGTCGAGCGTGACGGTCGCCTGCGCTTCGCCGGCCAGGCCTGCGCCGGACACGATGAATACGCCGGACCCGTCGCTGAGCCCGAGCAGTCCGTCGCCGATATCCGCGCTCAGGTTGGCGACGGCAATCGTGACGACACGGCCGCCCAGCCCGTCATCGCGCAGGCTGAACCCGTACTGCCCGCTCAGGGTCTGGTTCAGGATCTCGAGGTCGAGGTCCCCGACGAAACTCATCGCGCCGTTCGCAACGTCCACGATCACCTGGTCCGGGCCGGGCCCGATCGTGATCTCACGGTAGACGTCCGCGCCCGTATTGTTCACGCGGATCGTGGCGGTGCCCGTGAAGTCGACGTCCGGCACGCCGAGCAGCTCGACCGTGCCGGTCGCAAACAGCGCGTAGGTCGTGCTGCCGCCACCGCCGCTGCGAACCAGGCCGAACTTCGCGTTCGAGAGCAGCACCCCGGTCGCCGCCGGGTTGCGCGTGCCGTCCTCGAGAATCGCCGGCCCGTCGCCCATGAAAATGCTCGCGTTCGTCGCGGCCAGCTCGTCGCCGCTGAATGTGAAGCTGCCCTCGATCACGACGAAGTCCGCGATGTTCAGGCTGACGTCGCCGAAGAAACGGAACACGTCCGCGCCGTCCGGGAACGCGATGGTCAGCGTCTCGCCGGCCAGCTCGATCGTCTCGTTCACGGGCAGGCCGGACTTGTTGACCTCGAGCCCGAAACTGCCGCCGGCACTGACGCCGCCGACGTCGACCGATGCCTTGCCCGACAAGTAGCCGGCGAGCCCGCCGGAGAGCGGCACGTACGGGTCGGCCGGCACCAGCACGAATGCGCCTTCCCCTTCGGTCAGGCCTTGCCCGTCATAGGTCACGCTCACGTTGTTCATCGCGATGCGCGTGACCTTGCTGCCGTCCGGGCGCGTGCTCTGGTCGAAAAGGAAGTTGCCGACCAGTTCCGGCCCGCTCGCGTCGCCGATCCGTAGCGAGGCGCCGACCACCGTGATCCGCAGGAACGGGCCCGCCTGCACGTCGGTCAGGATCGGGATGCCGCCGACCGTGACGGTCTCGTTCACGGCGACCGGCGTCGTGTTCAGCTCGATCCGGACCAGGCCGCCGGTAAGCAGCAGGCCCGGCAGATTGAAGACAGGCGTGACTTCAAACGCCGCGGCAATGCCCTGAGCGTTGATGATGAACAGCCCGATCCCGTTCGTGATCTCGACGAAGTTCGTGCTGCCGTCGCCCAGGGCCAGGGTCAGGCCCAGCACACCGACCCGGACCACGGTATCGGCGTCGGCGGTTGTGGTCTGCTCGATCACGAAGTTGCCGCCCAGCGTCTGGCCCAGCACCTCCAGGCTCACGCCGAGCCCTTCGACCCGTACGTATTGGTCGGCCGGGTTCGTGGTGTTGATGTCGACCGTGAACGCGCCGGAAAAAGCGACGTCCGGAATGTTGACCAGCACGCTCGCGGCGAAGTTGCCGAGAATACCCGCGCCCGTGATGGTCAGGTCCGCGCTGCCGCCGGTGACCGAAACGAAATCGGTCGTGCCGTCGCCGAGCCCGAGCGCGATGTCCGTGGCCGTCACGTGCACGACCGTGTCCGGGCCGATCACCTGCCGCTCGAAACTGAAGTTGCCGCTCAGGGTCTGGCCCAGGATGTCCAGCGCGATCCCATCGCCGCCGAACCGCGCGATGCCGGCCGCCAGATCCAGGGCCAGCGTCACGTCCGCGACGGTCAGCGTGCGGGCGACCGGGTCGGGCAACGTGTTCTGCTGCGCGCCGACCGTGCCGATGACGGAGACGTCCGGCACACCGACCAGCGCGGCGGTGCCGCGTGCGTCGAACGCATAGCCGCCCTCGGTCACGAGCACGATCAGGTCGGCGCCGGTAACGCGCACACCGAGATCGTCGCCGGGGCCCGGCGCGCCTTCGTCGCCGACGAACAGCGTGAGCCCCGTCGCGCCGATCAGCACCTCGCTCACGTCGTCCGGCGAGTCCGGGATCCCGTCCGGCCCGACCCAGGTGCTGCGCTCGATCGCGAACGCGCCGCTCAACGTCGTGACCGGAGTCTCGAGCAGAATGTTCTCGCCCGCGAACCGGCTGACGCCGGCCAGCACGTCCAGTGTGAGGCCCAGGCCCGCCACGTCGATCGTGCGGTTCACGTCCTGGCCGGTCGTGTTCGCGCGCGCACTGAAATCGCCCGTGAACACGAGGTCCGGCACGTTCGCGACTTCCAGCGCGCCGGTCACGTCGAACGCGTAGCTGCCGTCCGGCTTCAGCACGAGCGCGAGCTGGCCGCCGGTCACGCGTACGCCGACATCGTCGCCCGGCGCCGGCGTGCCCTGGTCGTTGCCGAGGAACAACCCCACGCCCGTCGCCGCGACCAGCACCTCGCCGGTCCCGCCGTCACGCTCGAAGTACAGGTTGCCGGTCACCGTGCCGAGCGGAGTCGTCAGCGCCAGGCCGGTGCCCTCGAACCGCAGCATGTTCCCTTCGCTCGGCCCGAAATCGATGGGCAGCGGCGCGCCGCCGACGTCAACGGTTTCCGTGACGGCGGCACCCGTGTTGTTCGCGCGTAAGTCGACCGTGCCGCTCAGCGAGAGCAAGCCGTCGAACCCTTGCAGCGAGCCGTCGCCGGACCCTTCGAACGCGTAAGTGCCGTCCGCGTACAGGACCAGCGCAAGTTGCGCGTTCGTTACGCTGATGCCGAACGCGCCCTCGACGCCGAGCGTCGCGGTCATGTCCGTGACGCCGACTTTCAGTACCGCGCCGCCGCCGGAGCCGGTCGACTCCTCGAAACCGAATTGCCCGGTCACGTGCGCGAGCCCGTCGACCGTGAGCGTGGCGGCGCCGGCGAGCCGGATGATGTCCGGCTCCGCGATGTCCAACGTCTGGCCGCCGATCGTCTCGTTGATCGGTGCGCCCGTCTTGTTGAACTCGAGGCTGAGCGTCGCCGTCATGTCGAGCCCGGGCACCCCGCTCAGCGTGACCGCGCCGCTCGCGCTGCCGGCCATGCCGGTGGCCGTCAGGATCAACAGCCCGTTCCCGTCGGTCAGCTCGGCCGCCACACCATTGGCCGACAAGCTGGCGGACACGTTCGTAGCGGCCAGCTTCACGACCTGGTCGGAATCCGCGGTGGTCGCCTCTTCGAACACGAAGTTGCCGGTCACCAGCAGCACGCCGGCGATGTCCAGGTCGATCCCCTCGCCCGCGACCCGAAGGTACGGGCCGGCCGGCAGATCGATGGAGACCGGTGTGCCGCCGACCTCGAGCGTCTGCATGACGGGCTGTTGCGTCGTGTTGATCGCGACCGAAAGATCGCCGGCCGCACTGACCGAGGTGCCCGCATCGAACGTGACGCCGCCCGCCGCTTCGCCGGCCAGCCCCGCGCCGTTGATGACGAACAAGCCCTCGCCGCCGTCCACGGTCAGGAGCGGGGTCGTGCCGTCGCCCAAAGACAGGCCGACGCCCGTCGCGGCCAGCACGAGGTAGTGGTCGCCCGCGTCCGTGGTCTCGCGCGCAAAATAGAAGTTGCCGGTGATCGTCTGGTCCAGCAGCGTGAGCTGCAGCCCGTCCATGCCGAAGCTCCAGGTCTCGGGCGCAATGTCCTGCGTGCCGCCGCCCCCCGGCAACGGTACGGTCTGAAGCACCAGGCTCGGGTTGATTTGGACCTGCGCAATGCCGCTGAATGCGACGCCCGGCACGCCGAGCAGTTCGATCTGGCCTTGCGCAAACACCACGTATTCGCCGCCGCCCAGATCCTTGATCCCGATGTCCGCGTCGCTCAGCCGTACGCCCATCGCCGCCGGGTTCAACGAGCCGTCGTCCTCGAGCGCCGGGCCGCGGCCCATGAATACGGTCACGCCGGTCCCGCTGAACTCGCCGCCGCTGAAACTGATGTGTTCGCCTTCGATCGTGACGAAGTCGCCGATATTTAAGGAAAGGTCTTCGCCGAAAAACTCGAACACGTCCGCGCCGGTCGCGAACACGATCTCGAACTCGTTGCCGGCCACCTCGATCAGCTCGTCGACCGGCAGGCCCGTCTTGTTGAACCGGACCCCGATACTGCCGCCCACACTGATTGCGCCGGTCTCGATCGTGGCTTTGCCGCTGAACACGCCGGCGATGCCGCCGCTGCCCGGGGTGCCCGGGTCTTCAGGAAGGATGACGAATGCGCCCTGGCCCTGAGTGAGGCCCTGATCGTCGACGGCTACGCTCAGGTTCGCAACCGCGACACGGATCACCGAGCTGCTGTCAGGCCGCGTTGTGCGGTCGAACATGAAGTCGCCGGTCAGGACCGGGCCGGTCGTGCCGCCGACCTGCAGCTCCGCTCCCAGCACGGTCACGCGTACGAACGGACCGGCTGGGAGAACAACATGTATTTCGGGACCGCCAGTCCCTTCGGTGAAGGTCTCATCGATCGGCAGGTCGCTCGTGTTCGCTTCGACCTGTACCTCAGTGATCGTCAAGTCCACGCCCGGCACCGAGAACGCGGCGCTGACAGAGAACCGCCCGGCCATGCCGGTCGAACGCATGATCAGGTAGCCCGCACCGTCCGTGACATCCACGTAGTTGCTCGTGCCGTCCCCGATCTGCAACGAGACGTCGGAAACCGCAACCCGGATCACCTGCTCGCCGCCCGTGGTCACGAACCGCTCGAGCATCAGGTTGCCGCTGATCGTCTGGCCCGCCGCCTCGAACGTGAGCGCGTCGGCCGACAGCCGGAAAAACGGGTTCGCCGCATCGAGCGTGCTGAAATCGACGAAAAACGTGCCGGTCAAAGTGACTTCCGGCACGTTCACCGCGAGCGCGGCCTCGAAACTGCCGGCAATGCCGTCGGCCGTGACGGTAAACTCGACGGCCGTCGCGGTCGCGGTCACGAACGTGTTCGTGCCGTCGCCCATCTCCAAGAGCACCGCGTCGGCTGTGATCCGGACCGACGGCGCGCCTTCCGGCGTGGTCGAGGATTCGAACGTGAACTCGCCGCTCAGGCGCTGACCCAAAACGGTCAGGCTGCCGCCCGTCAACTCGACGCGCAGGTAATGGCCGCCGACCGGGCCGGCCGGCACGTCGATCAACTCGGCGCCGACCTGCAGTTGCCGGGCCAGAACCGTCGTGTTGAACAGCAAGGTCAGTTCGCCACCGATCGCGAAGTCGTCCCCGAAGTCCGGGCCGCTCAACGTCGCGTTCGTGACGGCGCCTGCAATGCCGGTACTCGAGAAGAGCAGCGCGAAATCCGCGTCCTCTACGCCAAGTACCTGCTTGCCGCCGACCGACAAGGCGAAGTCCAGGTTCTCGCCCGAAACCGTGACGGTCGCGCCCTGCTTCTCCAACACGAACCGGTCGGCGGAAATGCCGTTGCCGAACACGGTCAGCAGCCCGTTCACGACGGCCAGGCGCAGGTACGTGCTGTCCGGTTCCGCGGCGGGCACCGTCACAATCGTGCCGTCCAGATCGAAGGCGCGCGAGTCGGTCGTCATATTGACGAGCAGCGAGACCGTGCCGCTCAAATCGATATCGCCGCCGAAGTCCGGGCCCAGCACCGCGGCGTTCGCGGCCGCCCCGATCAGGCCGGCCGGCCCGAGCACGAACGCGAAGTCCGCGCCGCTGATCTCGAGGATCCGTTTCGCGCCGGCCATCAGTACGACGGTCAGATCGGTGCCGTGCAACTCAAAGCCCTGCGCGGTCTTGACCACGGTCAGCGCGCCGACGGTCAGGCCGTTGCCCGCAACGGTCAAGACCAGGTTCGTGCCCGCGAACGCGAGCGGGACGTCCGCGCTGAACGCAAGCTCGACCAGGATCGGCTGGCTGCTGCCGTCGACCGCGCCGGTGTCGATCGTCTCGGTGCGCGCCGCGCCGGTCGTGTTGAGCGCGAGGCTGAGTGTCCCGCTGATCGCGACGTCCGTGAACCCGACCAGCGTGGCCGTGCCGGTCGCGCGCAGCGCGAACGTGCCGTCCGGCAATACGAGCGCGCCGAAATTCACGTCCGTCAGCATCACGCCGCGCCCGTCCACCAGCATGTAGGCATCGATCCCGGCGCCCCCGATCATCAGCGCGTCCTGACCGTCGATGTCCGTCAGTTCAACCACGAAATCGCCGGAAATCTGGGCTGTGCCCTGAACACCGACGGTCAGGCCCACGGCCTCGAACCGGCGCAGGTTGCCCTCGTCCGCCGCGAACTGGACCAGGACATCGCCTGCCAGCGTGCCGATCGTCTCGTCGACCGCGCCGCCCGTCGTGTTCACGCGCGCGCTGAACGCGCCGTCCAGCGTGAGATCGTCGACACCGACCAGACTCGCGAGCGCCGTCGAGGTCAGGGCCCAGCTCGCGGCCGCGCTGCTGCCCTCGGGCTGCGCGGAATCGACACTCTTCCAAATCACGAACCCGAGCGAAGCGTCCGTGATCTGGAGTCCAACCGCATCCGCGGTCCCGCCGTAGGCGCCGGCGAACAGGCTCACGTTCGTGGCGGCAATCGAGAATTTCGTGTCGGTGATCGTGCCGTTGAGCGTGTCGGTCTTCTCGAACACGAAATCGCCGTGCAGCGCCGCATAGCCCGCAATGTCCAGGTCCAACACGCCCTCGAGCCGGCGCACAACGGAGATGTCCGGGAAAAGAAGCGAGACATCGCCGGTCGGCGTGCGGATCACTTTCTCGAACGCGCGGCCCGTCGTGTTCATGCGCGCCTGGAGCGTGCCCTCAATCGTGACATCGTCTACGCCGACCAGCGCCGCCGTGCCGGTAACGTCCAGCACCACGCCTTCCTCGCTCAGAACAGCCGCGCCCGCGACTTCGGTCAGCCGCACGCCCGTCTCGTCCGACGTGGCGGCCGCAATCCCGGCAAAACCCTCGCCTTCGCTGACCGCGACTTCCAGGACCGGGTCGCCGCCCTCGGATTCGCCGCGCTCGAACAGGAAGCTGGCCTCCAGCCTGAGCCACTGGCCGAAGGTCATGAGCGCGGTGCCCGCGACACCCACGAAATTGTGGTAGTACGGCGCGACATACGCGAAGGTCACGTCGCCGCCCGTCGTGCTGATCGTCGTCTCCGGCACGACCCAGCCGGTCGTGTTCAGGCGCAGCCCGATATCGTGTGCCGTCAACGTCACGCCGAGCAAACCGGTCATGTTCACCGTGCCGAGCTCGACCTTGCCGGCGATACCCGTGCTATTAATAAGGAAAGCGCCGTTCCCGTCCGAAACCGCCAGGTTCAACGTGCCGGCCGTCAGATCCGCGGTCACGTTCGTGGCCGCAATCTGCATGTTCGAGCCCGCCCGCGTCAAAATAAACTCGCCGCCGATCGCCTGACCGAGCAGCTCCAGCGTGCCGCCGAACGACAACAGCACGTCGCCCGGCGCGGGATCCAGCAGCGTCTCGCCGGTCGGATCCGTGAGCGCGGCGTTGCGTACGTCGATAGACTCGGTCGCCGCCGTGTAACTGACAGGCAATAGCCCGGCAACCGTCACGCTGTCCGGGCCCGCCGTGAATGCCGCATTCTCGGCGTCCACCACCAGCGCGTCCGCCGTGCCGACCCCGCCGTCGACCAGAATCTCGAAAACCGGCGAGCCGGTCACGTTTGCCGTGTCATTGCCGACACCCGCCAGGATCGTGACCTGCTCCACGTTGTTCACCGTAAGCGTGTCGCCGCCGTACGTCACACCGGCCGGGCTGACCGTGATCGCGTCGTCCGCGCTCGTCCCGTTCACGACCAGTGTGTCCGTGCCGGGCCCGGAACTGAACGCGAAAAATCCACCGCCGACCGGCAACCCGATTTCCGTGATTTCGACCGTCAATGTGTCATTTCCGGCGCCGGTCGTGACCGTAAGATTTTCCAGGTTCGCCGCGACCAGCGAGCCGGCCTCGATCGTGATCGTGTCGTCCGCCGAGCCCGCCACATCGAACGTGCCGGTATCGATCGTGAGCCCCGCATAGCCGTAGACGGAGACCGTCTCGAAGGCGACCCCGTCGCTTGTCCCCGCGATCCGGGTCTGGCCCGCTACCGGGCTGTGGATCGTCACGACGTCCAGGCTGCCTGTCGTCTGGAAGGTGTAGGAACCGGTCCCGTCACCGGGCCCCGCGGCATCGACCGGCTCGAGGCCGGTGAACAAAATTGTGGTAGTCTCGGCACCGAGCGTCATGGTCACTTCGCCGGCGTCCTCGCCGATCGCGCGGTAGTCGGTGTCGAGCTCGGAGCAGCCGATGATCGCGAGTGTGTCGAAACCGGCTGTACCGCCGTGGAAGGTGATGTCGCCGGGCAGGAAGAAGGGCAGGCTGAAGTCGACGGTGAGCAGATCGTCCCCGTACTCCGCACCGACAATGGTCACGTCAGCCACGTCGGCCAGTGGTTTTGCCAGGATTCCGAGCCCTGCGTCCGCGTCAAACAGCTCGAGCAGCGCCGGCTCGGCTTCGGACAGCCGGAGGATCAGGTTGCTGCCGCTGTCCGTTACCACGAACCGCAGCGGGACCGGTTCCTCAGGGGCCGGGGACGCGTGTTGTGCTTCGCCAACAGGCGGCGCGTTTGCCGCGTTCAAGGTCTCAACCAACTGATCTGTCAGCGTCGGCTGATCCGGCGAAATCGACAAATTCGTTCCAGTCAGCTCCGGCGCATCCAGCAGGTAGCCGGGCTCGGGTGCCGGCACGGGTTCGTCGACTGCGGCGTCGGTGCCCGCAGTCCCGGCGTCCGTGTCGAGGCCGGCCGGGTCTTGCTCGTGCAGGGCCGGGGTCAGGCCCGGGAGATCCGGCACGGTCGGGCCCTGGCCGGTGTCCGGCCCGTCGGGTTCCGCCGCGTCCTGGCCGCCCTCGGCGGGGTCGGAGCCCGACAGAGCGGTACCATCAAATAGTCCAGATAGTTCGGCGGCCGGATCGTAGGAGCTCTGCTGCTGTGCGCCGCCCGGCTGTGCGGTCAGGTCCTGCTCGTCGGCGGTGTCGGCAAGGTCCGTGATCGGGGCAGGCGCCGCCGCTGCCAGCGGGTCGTCGCCCGATAGCAGAATGCGCGGCTCGAGTGCTTCGAGCGAGTAGTCAGAATCTCGTCTTCTCATTCCCCTCACAGGAGTTGGTCCCGTGCCCCGATTCAACCACACTCACCCTTCCCCAAAAGGAGACCCCAAGGCAAAAAGCAGGGAACTATATCAGCACCCCACACCGGCGTCAAGAGATTCCCAAAAAAAGGGGGGTGATTCCCGTCTATGGCCCCCGCGATGAATCGCGGGCCGATCTCAACGGAGCCACTCGGGCTCCCCTCTCGCGACCCCACTTCAGTGGGGGTCGCGTCCCCGGCCCCGTTGAGCCCACACCACGATTCATCGTGGTGCTGCTGCGGCAGCGGACCGCTCCCCGAACCACCCCACAGACCGCACCGAACCACACCGGATCAACAGCCCCCGTCATCCCCGAGCACATAGGCCCCACGACTCCGCTCCAGCTCCTCGTACTCGCCCCAGAACCCACGCCGCGCGTGATGCCGGTCCTGATTCGCGATATACCGTTTGACCCGGTCCACATGCCCACGGCTCACCGAAAACGCCCCGTATCCGCGCTGCCAGCTGAAGTTGGAGTCAACCAACCCGCTCTGTCGAATCCAACGGGAGGACCCGCCCTTGAACAACTTCGCGATATCCGCGATCGTCCGGTCTGATGGGAGCGGGAAGAGCATGTGCACATGTTCCGGCTGCACGTTCATCTTCTCTATCACGATCGCCAGCGTCTTCGATTGCTCGACGAGCTGCTCGAACAACGCGACCCGCGCACGGGGCGCCTGGATCTTGTATTTCTGCCGATACTGCGTGCCCCAGATCAGGTGCACCCAGATCTTCACGTTTGAGTGTACGGCCATTTTCTTGGTCTCCTCCAATCGGCCCCCACGATAAATCGTGGGTCGGTCTCAACGGAGCCCGGGGAGGCCACCACGATGAATCGTGGCGGCCGACTCAACGGAGCCACTCGAGCTCCCCTCCCGCGCCCCCAGCGGCTCCCCTCCCGCGCCCCCACTTCAGTGGGGGTCGCGTCCCCGGCCCCGTTGAGCCCACACCACGATTCATCGTGGTGGCGACGCAGTCGCAAGCCGGCCAAGCCCAAGCCCAAGCCCAAGCCCAGGCCCAGGCCCAGGATATACCACCTCTGACCACCGCCCTCAACCCCCGAGTCCACTCCCCCCTGCCCCTGCGGCGTCCGCCGCAAAACGTCCCGCCCGTCTTGAAAAAGCGAGCACCAACCCACTATCTAATCCCCCAAGCGATCCACGCCACCAAGGCTGCGCAACAGTAAGGAACAACAGAAGGAAGGCCCATGGACAACCTACTCGCCTACCGGATCGGCAACGCAGGCAACCCGAAGATCCCGCTGGCGCGCTGTAAGGCGCTTGGGATCCCGGGCGTCGAGCTCGGGCTCGGCCCGGACGACGACGCAAAGCAAGTCAAGGCGCTGCTCGCCGAGCACGGCCTGCGCGCCTCGACGCTGACCTCGCCGTGCCCGATCGCCGAAGACACGCTGTTCGAGGTGTTCGAGCGGAACTGTGCCGTGGCCGCGGTGCTCGGCAGCGACGCGATCTTCACGAGTGTGAAGACCGGCGAGCTGGCCGACGAGCAGGTCTGGGACCGCTTACGCGCGATCGGCGAGATCGCGGCGAAACACAACGTCAAGATCGGGATGGAAACACATCCACCGCTCTGCGAGAACGGGGCCAAGGCGTTGGCGACCATGTCGGCAGTCGCCCACCCGAACATCGGAATCAACTACGACACAGCGAACGTCTACTACTACAACGAGAACGTGGACACGGTCGAGGAGCTCAAGAAGATCGCACCGCACGTGGTGAGCGTGCATCTGAAAGACTCGATGGGCGGCTATCATGAGGGCGGGTTCCCGGTGTTCGGCGAGGGGATCGTCGATTTCGCCGGGGTCTTCAAGATCATGAACGAGCGCGGGTTCCACGGCCCGTTCACCATGGAGCTGGAAGGCAAGCGCACCTCGTCCAAGGACCCGGTGCAGCAGGAAGAATACGTGCGGGCCTGCGCCGAACACCTGCGCGCGCTCGGGCTGGTCCCCTGACACGGCCCCACGATAAATCGTGGGTCGGTCTCAACGGAGCCGGCGGAGGCCACCACGATAAATCGTGGTGGCCGGCTCAACGGAGCCCCTGGGTCTCCCCTCTCGCACCACCACGCGAGCGACTCCCCTCCCGCGGACCCACTTCAGTGGGTCCGCGTCCCCGGGCCCCGTTGCGCCATCACCACGATTCATCGTGGTGCTGCCGCGGCAGCGGACGGCTCCCAAACCCCTACCCAAACCCCTACCGCCACCTCTACCGCCACCTCTACCGCCACCGCCGCCGCCACAGCGGACGGCTCCCCACACGCCTCATCGCGGCAACCCCCCGCGGATCTCCTCCAACCGCTTCGGCAACCGGTCCGGCCGTTTCGGGACCGGGCAGATCCGCAGGCAATCCCCGCGCACCGGATAGTCCGGCCGCTCGTCCGTACGCGCCATGCAACGCAGCGGGATCGAGCGGGCCGGCGTATCGATAAAGATCCGGCCGGAATCATCGGTCTCCAGCGAACGGTAGTCCGCGTAGCGCTTGTCCGTGCGCAGGAAGATGCAGTCCATGACACAGACTTTCAGGCACAGCCCGCACTTGTCGCGCAGGCAGATCGGTTTCTCGATCAACGGGTCCGGTACCAGCTCGGCGTCGGTGACCACCGAGTTGAACCGCTGGCGCGGCCCGTACTCCGGGGTCAGCACGCAGTTGTTGTAGCCGAACTCGCCCAGGCCCGCGCGGGTCGCGGCGTGCCGGTGCGAGAACGGGCCGGAACTGTAGACCAGCGGCGCATCGGCCCAGATCTCGGCTTTCGTCTTGGCGCCGACCCGCGGATGCACGCCGGTGGTCGGAAAAATCATCGCGTCGTAGCCCTGTGCCAGAAGCAGCTGCCCGATCAGCTGGCCGATCACCTCGAGCTGTACGTCGTGCAGCGCATGGCCTACCCGGTTGTAGACCCGGTCATAGTACGGGCGCCGCGCGTCGTTCGGCAGGACCTCACTGTCCGTCTCCGCCAACACGGCCGGCGCATGCAGGACCGCCGGCAGGATCGGCATCGCAAGACTGATCACCGACCGCGCGCCCGGCACGAAGTCGCGCGGATGCTGGCCGGCCGGCGCGGCGTCATTCACCGGCGGCATCGGATCGAACCGCTCGACCGGCGCGATCCCGACCAACGCCGCGCCCGCCTCGCGCGCGCGGGCCTTGACCTGCCTTGTCAACGTCTTCTTGTCCATGCGTTCGGTTACCCCCCCCTCCAAAAGGCCGTTCCACCCTGTGCCCCGCAACCCCGACAGGCTCGAATAGCGCTAGCGTGAACGCGCGGCTTGGGATCTCTCCCAGTACCGCAGGCATTCCCGTGGCCCGCCATAGCCTCTCGGCGAAGGCGGCTGTCTGCGGCGGGAGGACATACCCGTCGGCCCGCAGCCAGGAATGGCTGCGGTACTTGCGCGAGCCCA
>Ga0272441_10002165_pt1 | contig 40463 bp, 29 predicted proteins | sample SSMProp6N_FD_193582 | JGI IMG/M metagenome (GOLD analysis project Ga0272441, IMG submission 193582) | Marine sediment archaeal communities from Little Sippewissett salt marsh, Falmouth, MA, United States - SSM-Prop-6N | ecosystem: Environmental > Aquatic > Marine > Wetlands > Sediment ... | reverse complement strand
AGCTCAAACAGCTCGATTATAATGTTTTCGTTCGAATTGGCAATCCAGTCTCACAGCCGTTGATTACCTGGAGCCCGGTGGCTGACGGCAATCACAGTGTGCAGTTACAATCGCCGGAGGAATTAAACAAATTGCAGCCGGAATTTTCGGCTCATAGTCGGGTTTTCACAAATTATGACGGGCCGTTGTTCAAAAGTGTCTTACTCAGTAATTACGAATTAATAAAATCATTCCCCGGCTCTGAAACGGCAACCGAGCTGCCGACCGAAATCCTCTCGCTTCTCGGCTGGGAGAAAAAAGATGTTCGTTTCCCGGGAGCTTTTCCTCTGTGCCCCGACTAAATAATCCGGCGAATATGTGACATAAATCAATAGTTAATACTAATTGCCGGAAGCGGAAGAAACAGCAGCGTTTCGGAAAAAGCTTTCAGGCGGACCAAGATAACTCGGCTTGAGCTCACTGGTGTTGATCACAATCTTTTGCAGGACCAGGCCCGGGTCTACCCGCCAGAATTTCAGGGTGTGTTGCCCCGGCTCCTTGATGATATGCTTGGAGGTAGTCTTCTTGATACTTTCCATGACGGCGTTGTTCCAACTGGGTGGATACTTCCAGTCCGGCACAATATCCATGGCATTGATATTGACGATTTGAGGGTTCTCATTATCAAATGAGATGCCATAGCGGATGCCATGCTCGCCGATATAGTCCTGGGTAGGACAGAAATAGGCCTCTACCTCAATTTCACCCGAACTAAAGAGCATCATGTCATATTCCAGTCGGGGGCTGTTACCTTGTGGTTGGTCGCTGGGTGCCGTGACCGGAATGGTCATCATACCGGAGAGCTTGCGGCTGAGATGGGGTACGCATAACCAGTCTACTGCATCTGAATCAACGGCACGGCTATAGTGCTCGGCCTCGATGGAGACCACGCCATTGCCCTCCACAAAACCGTTGACCAGGTCACGCTTGGGGCTGGTCGGATACTTGATCACGGTCTGTACGGTGACCTCGGTCTCTTCGGAGCCGGTGATGGTAATGGTAGCGGTATGCGATCCCGTTGGAACCTGATCCCATTGGACGCTGACTGCCAGGCGGACTTGTTTATCGACTTGGCCTTGGGCCGGTGACACGGACAACCAGGCTTGGGCCGTCTTGGCCTGAAATTCAAAGGACTCCTGGCCGCGATTAAATACTTCGATAAAATAGGTCTGTTGTTGGTAAACGTCAAACTCGGGCAACCGGGCCGTTTCTGAGGTATTCGGCCACCATTTGTCCGAACCTTCGATGGCCACTCCCATATCCGCTGCTTGCGGCAGATCAATCTCTGATAAGCGCGGCAACCGATCCTGACGGGGCGGATTCCAACTACGGAAGCTGATGTGCCGGGCATCCATCATGTGGTTCCATTTGCCGCCGGCCAGCTCATGATTGTAGTAGTGCGAAAGCTTGCTGTCTTTTTCAAACAGGGCCTTGACCCGATCGGCCTGGTCCGCGGTAGTGGCCCGTCCCTGTTGGGCATAGAGTCTATTTTTCGCCAAGGCCAAATACATCTCGTTGAGGTTGGCACAGGCCTCGACCGGGTGCTGGACGAGTTGATAGAACGCATCCAACGATTCCGCCGGCAACTGGCGACGAATGTCCATGGTTTTTCGCACTAGGGCGTTGTAGTCGGCCACTACGGTTTCGGCTTCCCGGTAATGGTGCAAGCTGTAGATGTCGGGTCCTAGTGACTCCGGTTTGCGACGGCTGTTGAATTTGGTGTAGCCGATGAGAATATCAGCGATGGTGTCTGCATGTTCGGGGCCGAACTGTTGCCGGGCCCACAAGCGGTGATAGTCCTGTAAACGGTCGGCGGTCCAGGCCTCCGTGTCCCAGGCATAGTCCAGGAAAAAGGAAATGGGCAGTTCCATGGGTTTGAGATCGCCAACATTGACCAGCCAAATGCGATCCACTCCGTGCCGATAGCAGAGCTGCAACTGTTCCCAGATGCGGGGAATGGGACTTGTATTGAGCCATTCGTAACTGCGCGGACCGCCGTGGAAATCAAAATGATAATACATGCCGTAACTGCCGGCACGCGGCGGAGCACCCGGCCTGGGTAAGTGACGTACATTGCCCCAGTTGTCGTCACACAACAATAAAGTCACATCATCCGGCACGCGCATGCCCTTGTCATAATAATCCTGCACCTCCTTATACAGGGCCCACACCTGAGGAATCGTAGTGACGTCTTTACCGGTTATTTCGGCCAAAATTTGCCTCTGATCAGCAACAATCTTTTGCAGCAAGGCAATATTGGTGTCCTCAGTCATGGCCGTATCGCCGTCGCCGCGCATGGCCAGGGTGACAATACTCTCACGATCACCCATGCGCCGGATGCCTTCGGTCCAGAACTTGCGCAGCTCCTGTTCGTTGGTTTCGTAGTTCCATGGGCCCTTGCCGGCCTTGCGCCACTCCGCATGGGCGCGCATCATGGGCTCATGGTGCGAGGTGCTCATCACGATACCGTATTCGTCCGCCAAACGGGGATTATTCGGGTCATCGCTGTTAAAACTGGCCCACCACATGGCCGGCCACAGGAAATTACCCTTTTGGCGCAGGATCAGTTCAAACAGCTTCTCATAGAACTGATGGTTGAATCCCCCATAATTCTCAACAACCCAGCGTCCTAAGCATGGTTCCTCGTCGTTGAGGAAGATACCCCGGTATTTTACGGACGGCGGCCCCTGAATATAAGTTCCCGCCTTGATAAAAACCGCCTCTTTCTTTTTGGCCGGTACGTCCGCCCACCAGTACCAGGGAGAGACGCCGATTTGTTCGGAGAGGTCGTAGATTCCATAGATGGTCCCGCGTTTATCACTGCCGGCGATAATCAATCCGGATTTTACTGCCGGCACAGGATTCGACACTACCTGAATGAGAAAAGATTCCCACTTGCCTTTAACCTGTGTTACATCGATTTTGTTGTCCCGAATCAATTCATCTATAATCGGATTCTTCCCGATTGTGCCTATGATTACCGCATTGCTTGAAAGCTCACTTTTCAAATTCGTGACTTCCGGTGTTCGATTCGTAACGCGTTGTATATCAGCCTGAAGATCTTTGACCGCACGGATGACACCGGTATAATCCTGTGAATCCACATACAGCGTCGCAAGATTCTCTTTTAGAGCAAGGGGAAAACCGCCTTCGCAGTAAACATCATCAACATATTTAATCTGACCAACAGCGAATCCTTCACATTGAAAACAAGACAGGCATAAAATGATGGTCAAAATATTTGTTTTTAATCTATCAGCCCGCATAATAAACCTCCTTCTGATAAACAATATTTTACCGCTTCATTTCTTCACAGAAATTCGATAAGTCTTTTTCAAACCGGCTTACGAGACAAACATATTAAACCTTGTTTTTTTCACACTGCCTACTTCAATAGAGCCGTGACAAAAGATTTCAATTGCCTGGAGTTGATCTTTTTCTTTCCCAACTGCTTTTGAAGCTCTTTGACATATTGCATTACAATCTGAGTTAATATGGCACCCGGCCTCGGGTAAGCAGCCACGATATAGTGAGGACCCGGAGCGGATTCTCCCATTTCCTGTTCGAATTCCGCCCGTAGATTATCAGGAGATATTAAGGAATTTGCATGCTGGAAAATTACCTTATCCATTGCCTTATAGACTTCTTTGCTTTCTTTAGTTAAACCATAATAATCAAGAAGCTGGGCAAAAACATAATTAGACGTCGTATAAACATCCTGTCCCTGTTCCGATTCGACCTGTCCTGCATCCTCAGTCCGGCACATTGCCCAACCCATGAGAGTACGGTTATTTTTATAAATCGTTTTGAGGATTTTTTTCGCTCTTTCTTCGGAAATAAAAGATTCCTCTCCCGCTGCGATAAGCGCCCATATCGCATCCAGCTGATTCAGCCAGACATCGGTATTTTCCTCGCCTGTATCCTGGTCGTAGCAAGTCAGGTAGTACTCCAGTTTTGTGCCTATGCTGTTTTTCTTTACTCTCCACAACTTCTCGAATTCCGTGGAGGCTTTTGTAAAAGTTTCCTCGTATTCCTGCTTCGCCGCTTTATCTTTCATGATGTCCGCCATTACCATCATGGCCTTACATCCGGCCATAAAAATGGTGGCATCGTATGCATCGACACCGAAGAGAGTCAGGTTATCGAAGGTATTTTTGACTTCACCCGGATTGCCCTCGGGAATACCATCTCCATCGTGGTCGTGTGTTTTCAAATGCTCGAAACCGAATTTAAGCGTTTTCCAGTTTTTCTTCAGGAAATCCGTATCGCCCGTAAACTTGACATTCCTAAGCACTCTGGTTGCAAGCTTCGGGAAAAGATCGACCCAGTAGTTATCATTATACCATGCATAATCACTGACATTGCGAAGAGGATGCCCTTTCGGCATGGCACCGACATCATGAGAAACAGCGCCTTTAATCTTAATAGTATCTTTTATCTGGGTAAGTGACACACCTTCATACTCTTCCGGGTAGTCCTCAAAATGCTTTTTTGCATCAAGGCGATGCGCATGCCAATGATAATAACGCTTATTGGTATTTTCCCTGTTGATCGAGTTGATGAAACTCTGGCAAAGCTCCTTTTCTATATCCGGGAAAAGCACAAGCAGCACCATGGAATACCAGTCCACGTCTGAGGGATCGATATAGGCGTAATCGAAGCATTCCAAGAATCTGGCGATATCATTACCTTTCTTGTCTTCAATCCACACAGCGGCGTTTGATAACGGGAAACTAAATTCATTGAAAATCAGCCGGGCAAGCCGTAAAGCGCCGGCTTTGTCATTTTTATATGCGGGATTTTTTCTTATTAATTCGAATATCCTGCTCTGGATTGTAAATGTCCTGTCCAGCCATTTCGGATAATTGTTTAACGCCAGTTTTGCCATATCGACAGCCCGGCTTTTTTCGTTCTTAAAGCTGCTAACATATTTACGCTTGAACACTTTGCCATCAATATATCTCTGCTGAGGGAAATCAAGAGCAATTGCAACCGGGACCTTAATAGTCGATTTAGGCTTTATAGTAAAAGTAAGACTGACAGCAGCACCATAATCCTGATTAACAAGGGGATATCTCTTGCGGTAAAAACTGCCGTCATCGTTGAGCAGCAAATCCTGCCTGAGATAATTCAAACAGAAATAAGGATTTGTATCGATACTAACACCTTTAATTTTCGGCGAAGCAATTACCATACTGTCCTTGCATTCCTTACTTGCCATAACAACGCCCTTGATGCCTGAAGAATCGAACTCCTCATGAACATGACCTTTCACGGACGTCGAGCATACGTAAACAGTGTCCTGATCCGTTGGTTTTAATTCCTTTTCCTGGAGATTGACAAGAGATGGCCTTGGAATAACCAAGGTAACTTCAACCGCCTTGCTACCGGTATTTCTTACCTCGTATTCCTCAACACCAAGAGGCATCAGCGCCTGTTTTCTTTCTGCAAAGAAAGGAGAGATTAGTCTTCGGATGACACTGACCTTCCCCAGTTTATATGCTATTTCCAGGGAAGGCGTGGCAATTGAAATCGAGATGTTTTTCTCATCGACAGGTTCGTGATAATAATTCCTCATGGCAGGAATGTCATCAGGTCCTTCGACCGCCTCGGGTTTTTTATCAGTAAGCATAACATATTTATCATCGATCCGGACAAATGGCGCAGAAGCGAACTGAATTGCATTACTATTTAACAAGATCAGTCTTCCGGCATTATTAAGCCTGTTATACAAACCATTGGGAGATATGCCTATCGAACAGGTCGGAGCTCCCTGCAGGGCAATAGTATGTGGAAATTGAAGGGTCTTTGACATTCCCTGAAAATGGACCATCATTTTGTTTTTGACATAAATATCAGAAATCTGCTTTCCCGAAATTGTAAAAACGTCACTTATTTTAAGACTCTGAGATTTTGGCATTTATTATCTCCTTGGTCAGACCTTTATTTATCTCTATACTGAAATTACTCGATAAGCTTTCTAATACAATAGTATAGAAAATTTGTAATCCATGTCTTACTAACAATATGATAAGCTAAAAGGATGCTTCTTCGGTGCCTTGAGCTTTTTAGCAGGGGCTGCTTTCTGTCCGGCAAGTTTTACCGGGCATTTGGTCGCGGAGCGAGGCTTAATCTTTCCGAAGAGCAGGTCCACGGCAGAGCGTATCGAATCGGGCGTGCCGCTGAAATTGCAGACAACAGCATCCGCTTCCTTTGTGGTTCCTTCGACATAAGGACTATTGGTCACCACAACAACCTTGTGCCCGGCCTTTTTGAGTTTCCTGACCAGTAACTGATTGTTACCTGATTTGACAATCCGGGCGTAATAATTGGTCATAACGACCAGATCCGCCTGCTTGGCAAGCATAAGACATTCTTTAATCTCATCATCGAAGGCGGAAAATTCAGTATCCGCCAAAATCAAATTTGTCGAATGTTCCGTCATTCGCTCGCAGAACATATGCGAGTGCATATACGGATCTTTGCCCACGAATTCATAAGGAATGCGCTGCTCAATAACCAGAATTTTCTTATCTTTTTTCAACGGCAGCAACTTTTTACTATCGCGCATCACAAGCAGGGCCTTTTTGGCAACATCCCAGCTAAAATCAACGACCGGTTTGCTCATAGTGTAAGCCTGGGCTTTTTTCGGATCATTCTTGCCTGCGGTCTTAAACAATCCCTGGTCGTATTTCATCTTTAACAGGCGTCCGACGGCGTCATTTAGTCTTTCTTCTGAAAGCTCTCCTTTTTCAACAGCCATCTTTATTCCGAAGAAACACTGTGACCGCGATTCGTCATCGGCTTTGAGCAGTATCGTATCGCAACCGGCCTGGATCGCCATCGCACAAGCCCTGGGAAGGGGCCACTTTTTAAGAATAGCGGCCATGCCGATAGCATCGGAAACAATCACACCGTCGAATCCCAGCTCGCCTTTGAGCAGGTCGGTCAGCAGTACCTTCGACAATGTCGTCGGATATTTACTGTCGTATGCAGGATAAACCGAATGGCCTGTCATAATCGCCATACATCCGGCATCTATTGCGGCCTTAAAAGGAACCAAATCGACATCCTTCATTCTCTTTTTGTTGAGCTTGAGTACTTCGAGCACATCGTGTGCGTCGGTGCCCGAAGCGCCGCGACCCGGATAATGTTTACCGGTAGCGGCGATATTGGCGTCCTGATACCCCTTAACAGCCGCGGCTACGTGAGCGGCACAGACTTCCGGGTCATCGCAGAACGACCTGACGCCAATCTCCGGATTTTTCGGATTCGTGTTGCAATCGCAAACCGGATGATAAAACTGAGTCACACCCATATTACTGCACATCCTGGCGAGGGTGTTGGCGACTTTGTACGTCAGCTTAGGATCGCCTATCGCGGCCAGGCCCATTTGCGAGGGGAACTGCCTGACACCGCCGGCCATATAATCGTTCTTGAAATCTCCTTCCATATCAATGGTCATATGAAGTGGAATTCCTGACGGCCTGCTGACGGCAATTCTTTGCATTTTATTTAAGGCCTCGGTGTAATCGCCCGGTGTGATGCTGATTCCAAATGTTTTGCCGGCAAAATAGGTATTTGATATGGAAAAATAATCTTTTGGCTTTTTGAATGTCTTATCTATCTGGGAATTACCCCAGTACAGATTTTTACAGGTCTCAAGAGCATAGGGTTCCAGGCAAAGACCGCCACATTGCAATTTCGTGATTTGTTCGATACCACTCGGAGTCGGAATTGTGCCGCGCCAGGTGAAGGTTAAAAGCTGGCCGACCTTTTCCCCCAAAGTCATTTTCGCTATCTTTTTGCTAACAAATGCATCTCTTGCCTTTGTGCTTGTTTTTGTTTTTGACATTTGTATCTCCTGTATTATGACTCTTTATGATTCCCATTTACCCCGATTGTCAGGTCCCACCCAGAAATCACGTTCATATTTCCAACCTTTCTCGTCGATTTTCAATTCCTTTGTCTTCCATCCCGCTTCTATCCGTTTTGTCAAATCCTCGAATCCCTTGTTCCATGTAAGCCCGTCGGGAACGGTCACATTCATGCTCCCGGCGGCATTTGCGTATCTCAGAGAAGATTCGATTGTATGTCCCCATACAAACGCCGACAGAAAACCTGCAATCGCAGAATCACCGGAGCCCAGCGCGCCAACGAATTTTTCCTCTTCATAAACCGGGAACCAAAGTTCGCGGTTGGCCCAGTTATCCAAGTCGGAGCATCCCGCCGCACCTAACTTTTTGAGCCGATCCTGCCCTGCAGTCCGGATATATAATCCCCTGTGACCGCATTTGACCATAGCGATCGCCGCACCCATTTCGATTAAATCACTTCCCAAAGTGGAAATATCTGCAACCGTCATATGGTCGAGCACGCTGTCTTTAGGACCAAGATTAGCATTTATATCGAGAAATTTATCCTTATAGAGAAAGAAAAATACTTCTTCTGCGCTTGGCACCATAACATCCGACAGCGGAACCCAGTTATCAAGAATTGCCTTCCAGTCAACCTGACCGGCAGGGCTGTTTACATCCGGAATTGATAAATCAAGCGCTGTTGTTGTTCCTAATTCCTTTGTCTTTTTAAGAATCTTTGTTAACTGTGCGCCCGTGTTTTCATAGAGTTTTTTCATCCAGGGCGGATATCCGAAAAGCATTAGCTTAGAACGCTTCACAAGGTCGAAATCCATATCGTCATAGCCGAAAGTATCGTTGGCCCCGCAATGATGGAGATAAAATCGGTCGATGCCGGGAATGCATATCGCAATGGTATACGATGTAGATTCGCCCTCGACCATTTTAATGCCTTTAAAATGGCCTTCGTGCTCTTCATACCATTGAAGAATCTGTTTGCCGAAATCGTCGTCGCCGATTTTGCCTATTAATTCGGTTTTTACACCAAGTCTGCGTATAGAAACACCGGCGTTTGTGACCGGTCCGCCACCGACGACAACACATTTTCCCATATTAATCATTTTGCCCGGCACAAGGACATCGGTCATTTTATCGACTTTTCCCTCGATGGTAAAAGCCGGAATCAAATCAAGGCAGGTATGTCCCGCCGCTACGATTTCAATATCTTTCGTATTCTTCATTTAAGCTCCTTAAATATTTATTTTTGGGGAATCATACCCAATAACTCCGTGATTATCAAGCCCGAATTATAAAGGATTAGACCTTTGTCATGAACACCTTTTTTCCCAACAATAAGATTTTTTATAATAAAAAAGAAATAAAGTGGAAGAGATTAGTGATTCTATAAACAACTCGGATTAATGCAATACTATATAGTCCTCAAAACGTATATAGAATTCTTCTTTATGTATAATCGAATCGACGACAAGGACCGATGATGATTTATTTCAAGACGATATTTATTACGCAAAGCGGCACGTTATTATATGTTTTGAGCTGTCTTCAAAACGGCATTGAAAGCCGGCTTAGCTCGATATTGCCGATCGAACAACATCGGATAATCGGTTCTTCCCCGTATAGGCATGTAGCTGCGCCATGACTGGCCATCATGTACCGCCCAAAATGTCACCCGGCTGAATTTATCCCGATGCTTGTGGAACAGCGCGAAAATTTCAGCGTACCGTTTTGCCAGGTCGTTTTGAGCCGCTTCCGGCAGGTTGTCGGGATAGGGATTTAATTCCTTTTGCTTTGCAGGTTCAAATGAAGAAAGATCGATTAATCTGGCATCGACGGGATAATATGAAAGCACACTAATATCTAACTCCGTAATCATAATCTTTACGCCTAATGTGGAAAGCGCCGTAATAGCGGTCTCAATATCATTGATTTGCGGATAACCCAAAAACCAATGTCCCTGTATGCCGAGGCCGTCTATGCGAACGCCTTTTGACTGCAGGTCGCGAATCAGTCGAATAACACCTTGCCGCTTGGCCTCTTTCACAAGGTCATATTCATTGTAATAAAGTTGGGCTTCCGGATCGGCCTGGCGTGCGTACTCAAAGGCCTTGAGCACGTATTCTTCACCAATAATTTCGAGCCATTTGCATTTTCTGAACGTGCCGTCCTCTGCAATTGCCTCGTTGACAACATCCCAGCCGTGGATTTTACCTTTGTAACGGCCCATCACCGTGAAAATATGCTCTTTCATCCGTTCGAGCAGCGCCTCACGGCTTAAAGGTTTGCCCGAATCGTCCTGAAAAACCCAGTCCGGCGTCTGAAAAAACCAGACGAGTGTATGACCGACGACGAACATATTATTCTTCAGACCAAATTCCACGTAACGGTCCACGGGCTCGAAATTATACGTATCCGGCTCCGGATGAACTTCCTCCCATTTGAGGATATTTTCCGGAGTGATACTGTCGAAATGTTTTTGTACAACAGCCATAGCGTTTGGCTCTTTGCCGGATATCTGATCGACACTTAAAGCGGCACCGACATGAAAATTATCTTTAAAAACATCCTTCAATGCTGGTTCTATATTTTTATCTTCCATTAATCGTCTTTTCACCTCATTCATATATCATATATTCAAACCAATCGAAATCCGCTGGTATCGTACACTTTTTGCCGTTACCTGTGGCGTACATGCCGAAGTACACACCGGTAAAACACATCCCGCGTTCAAAGCCAATGTTTTCAACGGATAAATCTTTCGTCAAAGCCGTGCCCAAAACCTCCCGGTTTCCAGTCGAGGATTTACAGGAAAATTCATAAGACAACGGTAACGCCTTGATCGACAAAACAACGGGGCCCGGCTCAATATCAACATATCGAACGGGATCGATTGTCCTGCTTCTGAGAACCTTTCTGAAAAATACCCGTCGTTTGCCGTCTTGCAGAGTAATACCGACAGCATAATGAAAACCATCGAATGCGCGGGCAACAAGGCCGGCTTCCTCATTTTCGCCGTTGGGATTAAATTCGAGCCGTGTCGAAACCTGACAATTAAAACCCGTCTGGCGGCGACCAACAAAAGTCGGCGAATCCTGGTCGTTGAATGTCACGGCTGAGCCGTTCAGGCGGAGAAACCCCGGACGTGCCGTAAGAGAATAATCAGACTCATAGGGATTGCGGAGAAAATTCCATTGCATAGCTAATTTGTCTTTGTCGAAATCATCTCTGGCCGGTAGTTTGTCCCACGTATGCCGTGCAAGCTTCGGTGCCGGCAGAGTCCGCTCAATAGTTCCGTTGCCGTTAACAACCGGCCAGCCTTTATCGTTCCAGGTGACAGGTGTCAGGAAAGTTTCCCGTCCGATGTGGTGGAAGCGCCCGCCTTGAGGCCGGATACCCAGACAGACCAGCCACCAGCCGTTGGGAGTTTCGACGAGGTCGGCATGGCCGAGAGCCTGAATAGAATGCTCAGGTCGGTTGCGATGGGTCAGGATGGGATTGTCCGGATTGGACTCGAATGGTCCCCAGGGTGAATCGCTGCGAGCGATGGTGACCATATGGTCGTAGCTCGTTCCACCCTCAGAAATCATAAGGTAATATTTACCATTAATCTTATACAAATGCGGCCCTTCCGCCCAGACGCCGCCAGTGCCGCCCCATATATTCTTAAGCTCGCCTTCGAGTTTCCCCGTTTCGAGATTTAAGGTCGTCTGACCGATATATCCGTCTCCCTGGCCAACATGTCGGCAGTAATAAACCGTGCCATCGTCATCGAAAAAAAGCGATGGGTCAATACCCTGGTTATCGAGCCGGACCGGTTCGGACCAGGGTCCTTCGGGACTTTTTGTAGTGACGTAAAAATTCCCGCCGCCGTCAACATTCGTCGTGACCATGTAAAACGTGCCTTCGTGATACCGAATGGTCGGAGCATAAATGCCCCCGGAAGCTCTCGTTTTATCCAGTAGCAACTGGCTCTTGCGAGTAAGGCAGTATCCGATTTGTTCCCAGTGTACTAAATCTTTGCTGTAAAATATGGGTACGCCGGGAAAATATTCAAAGGAGCTTGTGACTAAATAGTAGTCATCACCGACCCGACATATACTGGGATCAGGGTAAAAACCTGAAATCACGGGATTACTGAAAGTTTCGGCGGTTTGTCCCAGGCAGCCGGTGCTCAATACAAGGGCCAGACACAGAATCAACATATATCTTATCACATATCGATACATAATTTTCCCCTTATCCCGATCAAATACCAAGTCACACACACTTTGCATTAATTTAGATTATTTTTCACTCCGTACAATATTAATCACAGCATCGAAAGCCTGCTTAGGCTGGTAGTTTTGATCAAACAACAAGGGAGAGCCACTCCACCTGATCCAGGAGGTGCCGTCATAGACGCCCCAGAATGTGACTCGGGTGATGTCTTTTTTGTGCTTGATCAGAACGGAGAATATTTCAGCGTACTTCTCCGCAAGCTGCTTCTGGATTTCTGTTGCGTCGGCTTCCGAATCATCCGTACTCTGACGATTCACTCGTCTGATGTCGGCACCGCGATACCCGCTCCTGCTGGTGCGGATATCCAACTCGGTAACCATTACCTTGACTCCGGTAGCAGCCAGAGTTGTGATGGCGTATTCCAGATCATTGGGCTCGGGCCAGGTCAATCCGGCATGCAGTTGCATACCGACACCGTCAATACGCACGCCTTTAGACTGGAGGTGTTTGACAATGGCCACGGCTCCATCGCATTTTGCGCGTGACGTACTGAGGCTGTAATCATTGTAGTACAGTTCGGCATTGGGATCGGCCTCGTGCGCCCAGCGGAAGGCGTTTTCGATGAAGTCGTACTGCTTGTCTTCGGAACCTTCGCTGATAATCCGCATCCATGGCCCCCTTGGTTCGTCCCGCAACGAGCCATCCTCATCGAGAGCTTCATTAACCACATCCCAGCCCTTGACGCGGCCTTTATAGCGACCGACAACAGTGTGAATGTGATCGCGCATCCGCTGGAGCAGCTCCTCGCGGTTCGCATATGGCCCTCTGAAACCGCGGCCGCGTCGTCTGCCGAAGCGGGGTGTATTCGCATCATCCGCGTTTGGGGTAGCGTTGGGTGACGTTGTCGGAGAGGTCCCAGCGAAGACCCAGTTGGGAGTCTGGGAGTGCCATACGAGCGTATGGCCGATGACGACCATATTGTTCTTCTCTGCGAATTCTACGAAGCGATCCGCCGGCTCCCAGTTATACCGGTTGGGCTCCGGATGTATGGATTGCCACTTCATATCGTTCTCCGCGGTAGCCGTGTTGAATTGCTTCTCGGCGATCGCGGCCGCATTAGGATCTCTACCCGTAACCAGACGACGGTTAAAAGCGCCACCGATAAGAAAATAATCTTTATACACATCTTTAAGTGCAGGACGTTCAGAATCTGTCGCTCTGACACTACTAATCCATAACAAGACCAGTGATAGAAAGGCCATCGTCCATAGGTCTTTAGTTTTCATAATCGCCTCTTATTCTAATGAATGACATTTCTGTTAAGTGGCTTTTTGGCGTTCCTTCCGTCGCTGGGCCAACTCGTCGCCAATTTGGTAATTCAGTTTCTTGGAGATCGGGTAGAATATGAGGATGGCCACGGCAGCCATGATGAAAGCGGCCGGAGCAATTGAAGAAGTAACACGAATACCATCTATGGCACGCTCCGTCAAAGTAGCTCCTTCAGTCCCGTCATAGTCATACATACCCAGAATCAATCCTTGGACATAGCCACCGACACCCAAACCGAATTTGAGGGCAAAGACCACACCCGCGAACGTAAATCCGGTCGCACGGCGTCCCGTCTTCCATTCCGAGTAGTCGGCAGTGTCCGCAATCATCGACCAAAGCAAGGGCACGGTAGGTCCGTATGCCAATCCCCACAGAGCACTTTGCCACAACATGGCGCGAATATTCTTGGCAGGTATGAAATACAGCCACAGGGTTACCAGCGTCGTCACGATAAGCGAGACAACGAAAACCATGCGTTTGCCAAACAGCTTTGACAGGGGCTTGGAGCAGAGTACACCCAAAAAGGTGGCAAAGGTACCCAGCATCCCGAACAAACCATATGCAACGCCATGGACATTTGAATTATCCGGCTTTACCAGAAGACCAAAGGCATTCAAGACCTTCCGATATCCCTTTAACTTAATCCCATCTTCTACTCCATTTGCATCGGCTACTCCATTTACATCGGCTAAACCATTAACATCCGCCAACCCATTTGCATCGGTCAACTCGGATATATTAACTATCTCGTTCGCGTCAGCTACATCATTTACATCCATCCGCAGGCCTATGGAATCAACAAATTCCCCCAGCGCCTCGCGGTCGGCAAAGTGTTCTACAAAAAGGGGCAGCGATCCACCGCGAACCACCAGCATGATGAAAATCATCAGTGTTGCACTGAAAAGAATGACCCAGGGACGATTCCTAAAGGTATCGAGCATGTCCTGCCTGGCAGAAGACTTTTGCTTCGGATCGGGTGTCACACGTTCTTTAACCGAGAAGAAGCAAATCACGAAGAAAAAAATGGTCGCAATCGCGAAAATTCCCATGGTTATCGACCACCCCTTAGCATCGTCTCCCTGGCCAAATTTCGCAACCAATGGCAGCGTCAGCCCTTGAACAATGAACTGGATGATCATCACACAAACAAACCGGTAGGTGGAAAGACTGGTACGCTCATCCACGTCACCGGTCATGACTCCGTTTAATGCGCAATACGGCACGTTGTTGACGGTGTACACAGCCATTAGTAGAAAATACATGACGTAGGCATAGACCATCTGTCCGGTAGGCGACCATCCAGGACTGGTGAAGGTCAACCAGAAAATACCGGCAAAAGGCAGCGCCGACCAAATCAGCCAGGGGCGAAAGCGTCCCCACTTTGTCTTGGTACGGTCTGCAACGAATCCCATGGCCGGATCTGTAAAGGCATCGAAAAAACGTCCGATCAGGAACAAGAGACCCGCCGCCGTGGAGCTGAGCCCCAAAATCTTAGTAAAGAACATGAACTGATACGCCATCAGCACCTGGAAAACCAGGTTGGCGGCTCCATCACCTAAACTGTACCCTGCTTTTTCGCGAAATGATAATTTGTGCTGATAATGGCTCATTTTATGTATCCTCAAATATTAAGCTTGTGTGTTTTAAGAATCAGCTTGAGCTGTAACTTGTTTATCATCTTAATCTAACCACTGCCTAAAAAAGAGAAATTTTATATTCAGGATTCATCCGCTACTCCTTCTACTTAATGATAGAGAACAGTTAAAAAAAGACGGCAGAGAATATCATTTCAATCGGATTCATGCATGGATATTTTACCGAATCCGCGGAAATAATCAATGGAGATATTTTATAAGGTTGTTACTTATATGATAGCCTGTTATAGCGTATATGAATCAATCTGATAAAAATTGCTGCAATGATTAATTCAAAGCTGAGGAATAGTGCGATGGCCGGTCCGATGGAAAAATCGAGATAATATGCAAATAAAAGACCTGATATCGACGCCGCTATTGTCGCCGTCCAGATAATAATCAATTGCAGGCCGGGACGCGAAGTGAAAACAGCCGATATGGTAGCCGGTATTATCAAATAAGCAAAAACGACAACAATACCCCCCATTTTAACCGACAGAGTAATGACAATTCCCAACAGTAAGTAGAAAATGAAATCCCAAAACAGCCCTCCGGCTTTTATGGCGTGAATTTTCCTGTAGCTTTCTGATATGCCTGTTAGCGGCCTGCGAAAAAGATAGAAACCAAAACCCACTATCAAAAAAACCAGCAAGCCGGAGATAATATCCACCCAGCTCGTCCAGAGCAGACTGCCAGATAGTATCTCCTGTATGTGGATATGGCCCCCCGGTGCGATTCCGACAAGAAACAGAGCCGCTGCAGCGGCGATTGCATAGGAAATTCCTATGACTGCTTCGAGGGAGATTTGAGTTATTGTAATTCGAGCCAGGGCATAAAGGGCCGCTACGGAAAAAACCGCCGCCAACGAGCATACATAAGAGAGCATCGAACCTTCATGCGACTCGAAGGCAAGATGGGATATGATAGCACCGACAGCGGCGACTTGCGCCAGGGCAATATCAACGAATATAACCTCCCTTTTAAGAACGTGTATGCCCATGTATCCCAAAATAGAACCCATCATAATACACGCAAGAAAGGGTAAACCAATTATCTGAATCAACTGTGACATTACCGGGATCCTTTTTCAAGAATATTCTTCCTGCGAAGTATGACACTAATAACCGCCGCACAAACAAAAAACAGGCCCAAAAACAAAACTAAGCTCGGCCCATATGGCAGATTGAAAAAATATGACGAACAAAGCCCCAGCAAACAGGCGATAAAACCCACACTCCAGCCGATAAGCACCGCACCGGCCCATTTTCTGGTAAACATCGCCGCGATTGCCGCCGGTATCATCAGGAACGCGTAAGCCAACAGGACACCTGCTATTGGAACAATCAGTACCGTAATAATTCCCTGCGTCGTGAAAAGAAGAAAGTCCCAGAACTTTTCGCTGCCAATCATCTGTGGATTTTCCACAAGCCCGATGAATTTATGCCGGAACTTATAATGAAAAATCAGCAGCAGGGCGTACGTCCCGGATGTCACGCAGACTAAAGGCCAGCTCACCCACAGCATGGAGCCGGAGAGCGTCTTGGTGACATAGGCATCTCCGCCGCGAAGCTTATCCGCCAATAAAAGGCAGGCAACCAATGCAAGGGCGTACATAATACCTATAATCGCCTCGCGCGGGATGGCGGGATTTTTCGGTTTTATCAAGGCCAATAAAATCGCGCCGAAAAGTACCGCGGCCATCGAAGCAATATAGGACTGCACCGTGCCGTATTCTATTCCCAATGCTATCGCGGCCAGGGCGCCGAAGGCCGCCAGCTGGTCGAGCACGAGGTCGGAAAATATTAAGGTTCGCCTGATAATATGCAAGCCTATATATGTATGCAAAATCAGCACTACGGCGATCAACGCTATCTGAACCGAGAAGAATCGTATCATTTCGACATTCATATCAATCGCTTTTTAATCGGGAGTTTTGATAAGGCCTTGTTTCTGAGCCGCATTTATTAATCCATCCACCCAGTAATCGACAAGCTTGAAATAATCATCGACACCCGCAGCTCCGCTGACGTACAGAGGGACAATAACAGCCTCGGCGTTTGTTCTCGAAGCCACTGTTCTTATTTTTTGCTCGTCGAAATAATTTGCGGCTAAAATTATCCCTATTTTTCTTTCCTGCATGAGGTTAATCAAATTAGTTACGTGTTTCGGCGAGGGAGGTATTCCCGGCTTGGGTTCCACGGTACCCGCTTCCTCCAGACCGAACAACGTAATAAAATAAATCCAGTTTTTGTGATAGGTCACAATCGGTGTGCCTCTGAGCGGCAGCATTTTTTTCATCCAGCCGCCGAGATATTCAATAAGCTGCTTTCCCTCGTATTCCTGCTCCTTCAGAAAAGAAATGAGCCTTGCCTGTCCGGCAAGCTCGCACAGCGTTTCACCGCCTAACATCTCCACAAGCTCGACGCCGAAGAGGTGCTCGTCGATTTGTCGATTGAATTTTTCCAGGTTCCGAAGGTAGATTTCCTCACCTGCCGGATCGTTATTGATTAATCCCGTCGTTATATTCCGGGCAATGGCTTTAATATTTAACGGACTGCATGTAATATGAGGATTCCCATGGATGTGAACGCCTCCCTCGGCCCTTGAAATTACTTCCGGTTTCTCCATCAGGTTAATCCCAGCAGCCGCGGCAACGTAACCTTTTTGTCCGCTGCGGATTTTGCCGTTGCCGGAATTGTCAATGACAGTCTGAATCCACAATTCCAAATCCAGACCCGTATCAATAAGGATATCAGCCTTTCGCAATGCAGTCGCAAAAGATGGTTTGGGCCTGATAAAATGTGCATCTTGGTCTCCATGGACGATGGCCTTTACGCTTACACGGTCTCCGCCGATAAATCCGGCAATAAAGGCATAATCGGACAATGTTGTCACGACCTGCAATTGAGCTTTCCTGTCTTTTGATGGTTGGGAATCGGCCGATGGAGCAGCCAAAGAAATAATTATCGCCGATGCGAGCACGAATAACATTTTTTTCATAATAATAGTGCTCCTTTCTCTCAATAACGTTCATGCTTGTGTGGACCGGCCGCAAATATACACTGCAGCCATACTACATGTTCCGGGCTTTCAATCCTCTTGCCGTTGCCGTAATCGTACTCTATCCGAAACTTGACAAAGGGGCTTTGCCACCAGGTAACATACGGCCCAACCTGCCAGATGTGTGGACTATCCGATGTCACCGCCAGAGGCGACAGCGATAACGAATCGGAAATTGCTGCATAACTTTTGGTATCGGGAACGTAATAATCTCCCCTGACCCCCGCCTCGATCGTCCGCGAGAGCTTGGACTGGAGATAGCTGTACACTCCCCACGCATTTATGTTATCGGTGCCGGAATTATCGGGAGCAAGAAGTCTTTTATTCAACATGTACACTTCACTGCGCCATACAACATTCCGATATCGCATTCTATCGGTCGGCTCCCACAAGATGGAAATATCCGCACCAAAGGCTGTTGTTATCATACTGTCGTTTTGTTCGGTGCCGCCTATTAATTCCCATCGGTTATTCCATCCCATCAGACCGGTTAAACCCCATTCCAGATAAGTATCCTTCGAGATGTCCCGGTAATTTTTATAGTGTGCCAAAAAAGAAGGTCTGTTTCGGCGGTTTTGACCGAACAAACGGTCGTTCGAGCCGTCCGTAAGCTGGAAAGTCAACTGCTGCGTTGTATTACCGGCGGGCGGCATTAACCAGTCCAGGGATAAGCCGCTTTGATTTAGCCCGCCTTCTCCGAAAATCTTGCGCAAAGCAAGAGGAAAATCGACCTGGTCCAGGCCGTGCTTGTGCCACCGGTTGACAACACCGAACTGCTGCCGGAATTTACCCAATGTCAGGTTCAAATCGTCACGGATATTGTACAATGTTACATATGCCTCACCGAGCTCGGTTTCATCTTCGTGAAATTCCAGGGCACTTTTAAAATGTGTGTAGGGATCAAGCCATGATTCCACGTGAATACCGAGATTGCGAAAGTTAAAATCGTTACTGGGTTCGCTGGTCCTGTCCTTTCTGGACGAGTATAAGAAATCTCCGGTGACACTTATTTCCGGATTTAGGGCCTGCAGGCCGAGAGAGCCCGATTTGAATATCTTTTCCTCCTTCTTTTTTTCGGTTGCTTTTTCTTTCGAAGCCTCGGCCTTCGCCAATTCACGCAGGGATTCTATCTGTGCATCTGATTGAGTTCTTTCGGGACCACCGACAATTTTATCAATTTTCTCTTTCAGGGCTCTTATATCGGCGTCGTGCTTTTTTTGCATCTCGATCATCTGCCGTCGAAGCTTCCCGATGTGATCATTTGGATCTTCGATATTACCCGGAGAAGTTTCTTTACCCTGTGCAAAGTGAACGTCTATAAGAACTGTGAAAACAGAAAGTATCAGAAAAAAAACAATTCTTTTTTGCATTCTTTACTCCTTAAATACTCTTACAACGAGAATTTTTTCCGGATTGTGACTCAAAATCTATAGTATGCCAGCTTTACCTGAAGCCACAGAAAATATGTGTATCAGTATTTAAGAAGTAAACGGAGGGGGCCGGGCATTAAATACATTAAGGCGAAATAATCCCGGAATGGTGGGGATTGAATATTGTGTATTTACTGTGAAATGCTCGAAACAGGTAGTTATATAATACGAATTGTGAAAAAGCTTATGATTCACGGAGAAAATTTGTTTACAGATATCGCAATTTTTATGATCATGCCGGTCACTGTTTTCATAACTTAACAGATGCAATTGCAGCGTAATGCCCGTGAATGTCGATAAGAAACAGAACAATCCGATCACAAGAATTATTTTTCGAAATACTTCAGGCGATACTATTTTTCCCTGTTTTTTTATTTTTTGTCTCTTTTGAAACATATTCTTGATTTTTTTATATTATGCACACTCAGGGCACAGACCTTCGAGAAGAACCTTTTGGTGACGAATTAAAAATCCTTTATGCTTACTTGCCGCCATAGGCAGTGTCATGTCCATCAGGCAGTGCGTTCGACCACAATTTGTACAGGTAAAGTGCGGATGACACTGTTTCTCGGTACAGTTATGAGCCAGCTCAAAATGGGAGGCTCTTTTATCTATAAAAGCCTTGTGTATCAAACCGACTTGTAACAAGCTTTCGAGAATTCTATATATTGTTACCTTATCGAAGTGTTTTTTGCCGCAGCACCGTGCAATTTGATCCTGGCTTAACGGCCGTCTCGCCTTAAGCAGCACCTTGAGGATGGTTATCCTGTGTTTCGTGCAGTAAAGTTTCGCCGCTTTCAACATTTTACGAGCCTTTTCATCCGGATTAGCTTTCATGAATTTTTCCCGAGTACTAATGGTGATGGTAAGGTACTCTTTCCGACGATTTGACGAATAACAACGGAAAAACAATATCACTAAAACAGCATGGCACGATAACGGCTATGAATAAAAACACGAAACTGCCTGCAATCTTCCAGAATGAGACATCACCCATCGCCATAAGCATATGGAACGAGGACGCCCATGTACTGAGCAAAACGTGTCCGGCATGAGGAAATTTCGTCTTCGGCCTGAAATATCCTATCAGCACACCGGCAATTGCAGATGGAATAACAATATGCCAGCCTTCGATAAATCCGATGTGCGCCTGCTCGGCGAAACCTGCATGTTCATGAGCATGTGTTTCTATGTGCATACCCAACATCAGCTCACCAATGTATGGTATCAAGGAGTCGCTGAGAGTTCCAATGCCTATTGAGCCGAAAAAACCAACCAGAAATACGGTCAAAATATTTCTCTTCCGTGCGTAATGCTTGAATATGGAAGTAGTTACAATTGCGCTTAGCAAAACATGAGCCGGATGAAATATATAAAATATTCCAAGGCTTGTACCATGGGCTAAATTTCGGAAAAGCAGCATACAAACAATGCCGGTAAAAGCCCCGAATAACGTAAACGGTGAATGGCTTTCTAATTCTTTCCATATTGGTACTATTTTATTCTTCATATTATTCGAAATCCGACTTTCTTAATTAATATTCGATAATGCAAATTAACAAATATGCAACTTAGTTGCAAATATATTTTTCCAAAAAAAGAAAATTTATGGAAAAAGACAGTCCTTCAAATATATATCCGAAAACGAAAAGAATTGCATATTTCAGCGGTTTGTGTCAAGATACTTCTGGTTTTTCGTTGTTGTTGAGATTATTTATTTTATATGTTTTGTAAGATACACAGGTCGAATAATACTTAAAAAAATGAGAATCATAGATTCGATAACAGAGCTTAAAACATTATCAAAAGGCTCACTATTAACTATCGGCAACTTCGACGGCGTCCATCTTGGACACCAGGAGATTCTATCCACAGCTAAAAATCTCGCCCGAAAGAATAAGATCGAATGTATTGCAATGACGTTCGAGCCTCATCCGGTTGCTATTTTATACCCGGAAAAGGCACCTGGCGTTTTAACTCCTTTAGCTCTTAAAAATCACTTAATCGCACAATCCGGAATAGACTGCCTTATTATTCTTAAAGATAATGCCAAACTGTTGAACCTTTCACCGGAAGATTTTGTCGGCCGATTTCTCATAGATAATATTAATCCGAGCGCAGTCGTAGAGGGGCATGACTTCAATTTCGGCGCAAAACGGGCCGGAAATATCGAAACACTTAAAAAACTGGCGGCCAAATATAACTTCGATGTATCGATAATAGAGCCGAAAGAAATCAGGCTCTCGACAGGTCAAAAAGTTAGAATATCAAGTACAATGATTCGTTATATGCTCGAAAGCGGCCACGTTGCCGATGCCGCCGCTGCTTTGGGAAGACCTTATCAGTTGGTCGGAGAAATAATCCCCGGCCGGGGAATCGGTAAAAAACTAGGCTTTCCCACACTGAATATGAAAAAACCTAATCAGGTTATTCCTGCCGAGGGAGTTTACACCGGTTTTGTGAGAATCGGTGAGACTATCTATAAAATCTTCGATTCCAAAGAGACAATTCCCGCCGTATATAGTATCGGCCAGGCAAGAACTTACGGAGACGAATATCCACTGTTGATAGAAGCACATTTATTGAAAGAGAAAGATGCTATTATAACAGGCAAATATTTGGCCATGGATTTTATTGGGCGAATACGCAGCCAGCATAAATTTAATACTCCGGAAGAACTCTCCGCCCAAATCGCAAAAGACTGTCAAAAAGCAAAAAAACTCCTCAATGATTTTTCAATATAGTATTGTTTTCGTTACCTGCGAAAAGATTATTAGTCGTTTGCCTTTGATTGATTTATCTGGTAAACTCCCTTGTTAACAATGTGAAAGTTTCGGCAAGTAGATTGATTATCTGTAGAAATAATGGTTTTTAAATTAACTGAAAATGTATATTAGAGGTCACTATGAAATCTGGAGATGAGAATAATTTCTTTGGAACCAAACTGTTTGTGATGAAATCTGCGCTGGTATTGTTTTACCTCGGATTGTTCATTATTCCAACCGGCTGTGCTGCAACAGCCGTTAAGGCGTCCGGCTGGGAGCAAGTTCCTAAAATTCTCAGCAGGATTAAATCCCCGCAGTTCCCGGAAAAGGATTTTAATATCACCGACTTCGGAGCGGTAGGCGATGGAAAGACGGACTGTACCGAAGCATTTAAAAAAGCCATTACCGCCGCCAATGAGGCCGGCGGGGGGCGGGTCGTCGTTCCTGCGGCAACGTTTTTCACCGGCCCGATACACCTTAAAAGCAATGTCAACCTGTACGTTTCCGAAGGTGCAGAAATTAAATTCTCCACCGAACCGAATGATTACATGCCGGTTGTTTTTACGAGATTCGAAGGCGTTGAAGTAATGAATCTTTCGCCTCTGATTTATGCCTATGAGCAGGAAAACATCGCAATCACAGGAAAAGGTACTCTAAACGGCCAGGGCAGTAGAGAGCACTGGTGGAGAAGTATAAGAAGTCAGGGCGCAAATATCAGGGCCTCTCGGGAAATGGGGCAAGCCGGTGTGCCGGTAAAAGAGCGGGTCTTCGGTATCGGCAAGGAATTAAGGCCGAATATGGTCCAGCCCTATAAATGTAAAAACATCCTGATCGAAGGAGTGACATTCAGGAATTCTCCCATGTGGCACATTCACCCGGTTCTTTCGCAGAATATTACCGTCCGCAATGTGACAGTAATCGGTCACGGGCCCAATAATGACGGCTGTAATCCCGAATCCTGCAAAGACGTCTTGATCGAAGGATGTTACTTCGATACCGGTGATGACTGTATCGCTATCAAATCCGGCAGAAATAACGACGGCAGACGGGTCAATGTCCCCAGCGAGAATATCATTGTCCGAAACTGCCAAATGAAAGACGGCAACGGTGGTGTTGTCATCGGAAGCGAAATAACCGGCGGAGTTAGAAACGTATTCGCCGAGAATTGCAAAATGGACAGCCCTCACCTGGGAAGGGTACTGCGAATAAAGACAAATTCCGTACGAGGCGGCTTTGTCGAAAACGTCTATATGAGAAACGTAACTGTCGGGCAGGTCGCGGAAGCGGTGCTCAAAATCAACTTTTTTTACGGTGAAGGCGACTCAGGTACGTTTACGCCGATTGTCAGAAATATAAATATGGAAAACGTCACCTGTAACAAAAGCAGATACGGTTTGCATATAAACGGATACGAACGTTCACCCATAACGGATGTCACTTTGAAAAATTGCACCTTCGATAACATTGAAAGGGGCAACCGAATAGATGGAATCAAAAACCTGATTATGGAAAATGTTAAAATTAACGGTGAAATACAGAAATAAGACTTAAATATATGTCGTAAACGGACTGTTTGATGATAACAAAAGAAGATTTACAACGGGCAATTGAATTGGTTGACAAATCCGAGAGGATTTTAGTCACGACACACACAAAACCGGACGGCGATGCTCTCGGTTGTCTTGTCGCAGTCTGTGAGGCGCTCAGGATAATCGGCAAAAATGTGAAACCTCTGTTACAGTCACCGACGCCGGACTGGTATAAATTTCTTTTAACAGAAAAAGTGCCGGTTCTTGGTGAAGACATTCAATCCGAAGATTTGAAAAGCGGCAGGTTCGGCAAATTCGATCTGGTGATAATTCTCGATACAAACAGTCCCGGACAATTGCCGAAGTTCAAGGATTATTTGAAGCAAAACAATAAGCCGATTCTGGTCATCGACCATCACATGACCTCCGATGGTCTCGGCGCGGCGGTTGAATTAATCGAAGCGGACGCCGCCGCAACGGCACTGGTCGTCTTGGAATTATTCAAATACTCCGGCTGGGAAATAACCGAAACAATTGCCGAGGCTCTGTTTGTAGCAACAGCAACGGATACCGGCTGGTTCCAGTTCAATAATACGGACGGCAGAGTTTTTTCCGCCTGTGCCGAATTGATAAATATGGGAGTAAAACCTACGGTACTTTATCATAAGCTCTACGAAAATTTTTCACAGTCACGTTTCAGGCTTATGATTGCGATGCTAAATACATTCGAACCGCTCCTTAACGATCAATTCGCAATGATGCATATAACTCAGCAGGATTTTGAACGAAGCGGCGCCACATACGCAGATAGCGAAAACCTCATTAACGAATGCCGCAGGATAAAAACGGTTGACACAACGGCACTATTCATAGAGCTTGACGACGGTAAAATCCGTTGCTCGCTGCGGAGTAAAGGGGCCGTTGATGTCGGTGAAATTGCCGCTGTGTTCGGCGGTGGGGGGCACAAAATGGCGGCGGGCACTTTTGTCCCCGGGCCTATGGAAAATGCAAAAAAACTGATTCTCGAAGAAGTCTCAAAAAGATTTTCGTAATTATAAACAGAACATTTCAAGACCGGCAATGATATATATCTAAGAAATTGCAAAAACCTTATGCTTCTTAAGAAGGGGGTAAAAATGAAACGACGAACATTCCTGAAAACCATCGGTAGTGTAGCCGGGAGCTATTATCTTGGTTCGAAAATAACATTCGGAGCAACTTCGACAGAATCGAAGGAAAAAACCGCCGAAATGCCCAATCGCACACTCGGTAAAACAGGCCAAAAAATCTCTATTATAGGTTTTCCCGGCCTGTCATTAGCCAAACAAAGCCAGGATGAAGACACAAAGGCGCTGCACTATGCGTACGAGCACGGTATCAACTATTTCGATGTCGCGCCGACATACAACCAGGGCAATTCCGAAATCAGTATGGGCATGGGACTTCAGGGTATCGATAGAAGTAAGATATTTATTTCCTGCAAAACACAGATGAGGGACGCAGACGGCGCACGTAATGAGCTGGAAAGGTCACTGACCCGGCTCAAAACGAATTATTTCGATCTGTACCAGTTGCACGCTATCACCAGGCCCGATGAAGTCCAGCGGGCACTGGGCCCCGGAGGTGCAATGGAAACTTTCATCAAGGCAAAAGAACAAGGAAAAATTCGATATTTCGGTTTCTCTGCACATACGAGAAAAGCCGCTATGGAAGCTCTCAAGGGATTTAAATTCGATACGATTATGTTCCCGATAAATTTTATCGAGCTTCTCCAGAGGGATTTCGGTAAGAACATTCTTGAATATGCAAAAGAGCAGGGCATGGGTGTAATTGCAATTAAAGGAATGTGCGGCGGTGCATGGCAACGAGGAGCCCCTCGGACTCGTAACAATTGGTATAAAGCCCTGGAAAAAGACGAAGAGATTAATATGGCTATGCGTTTTACCTTGTCGCAGGAACCCGTAACAACGGCTATCCCACCGGGATTTCTTGATCTTTTCTATAAAGCCATCCCGGTCGGCAAATCATATAGCAAGATTACCGAATCCGAGATACAGAAACTCCGGGAAATGGCCAAGTCGGCTCCGTCTGTTTTTCAAAGAATGGAGCAGAGAGTAGCTCTCGGTGATTCTTCAAAAGAACCGTTATACGCCGGCAGCCCGCACGAATGCTGCCCGTATTCCACCGCATGAGAATATTCTCCCGGATGTGCGGCATTTCTCAGCGAGGTTTGGAGTACCACTGCCGGACTAACTGTTCGGCTGGTTTGCCGTAGATGCAAAAGGAAGTATTGCCTTCGGCCTTTTCTCTCGGATATAAAGTGGCCGGCCAATCCCACCAGGCAAAACCTATGAACCACGGTTCGTCCCAGAAACTCTCGAACATCGCCTGGTAGAACCTGCTTTGTTCGTTGCCGTCGTAGATCATATTCGGGGCATTATGTGTCCAAGGTGCGGCACTGCAACCTTTGGCGCTACACATTCCAAGCTCGATAAAAAAGACAGGGCGGTCGAATTCTTTGCTGACTTTGCGGATGATTTCCTTCGTCGGTCTCAGGCGGCGTTTGAGAGACTCGACGGAACTATCCGAAGGCGGGACCTTGCTCAGGTCGTCCTTCAGCGCCAGCTCGACATCATCCGTACCGATAGGATAATACGCGCTAATACTGATGATATCGACTGCATCCCACCATGTGATTTTATCTTCCTCGCCATGATTCGTATCGTAGGTAACGGCACCTTTATAAACCTCCCGTATATCGGCAATCAAGCTCCGCCAGCGTCCCTCGAAAGGTTCGGTCGAGCCCATTTCGCAACCGAGACAATACATCTCGCAACCCGTTTCTTGTGCAATTTTGGCGTAATGCATCAAAAACCCCCTGAAGTCGGACCACCATTTATCCCACGCCTGCATGTCAATTTCGCCGTCCGGCGTCTCGAATTTTATCCACGAGCGCCACGTGCCGTCACGCACATTGACGACAGGCTTAAGAATGATTTTAAGATTATTCTGACGGGCTAAATCGATTGCCCGGCGGATCTCTTCGTCGGTCACCATTCGAGGATTTCTCTCGGCCCAGAAAATCCGAGGATCATTCGGTTCTTCCATATCGGCGCCGAACGAGATACAGACCCAGTCGGCGCCGGTATCGGCAAGTTTCTTCATCGAATCGACCGGGCCTTCGCCGAGATACTGTCCCCGCCAGCCGGTCCAGCCCCAGCTATGTCCTTTAATGAATCCGGTCGGAGAATGCGTATGGGAATAATCGCTGAGCTTTCTTCCATATTTGATTTCCACGCGGGATATTTGTGCTTCGCCGGTGAATTCGATTTTCAGATACTTCGCATCTTCGCCTGAGCCAAATCCTTTGTAGAGAACCGGTTTGTGGTAGTCATACTCGCCTTTGCCGGCGAAATAATGTTCGCGCATGTATTCGATTAACTCGAATTCTTCTCCATCTGCCGAGACATAAAACTTAAAATCAAAAATCTCATCCGGAAAAAATGAATAAATTCTCCACGAATTAATCGGCGAATCGACTTTATAAACTATAGAGTCACTTCCTCTTCCTTTTAGTCGATGCGAATCATCCTTAAAATTGCGTGCCTGTTTAATCTCCAGTGACAATTCCCCCGTGCTTTCGTGAATAAGCTTTCGATCCACCATCTCATCGACGAGCGTTTTGTAAGAGGCATAAACAGGCCCGACAATATTGGAAGCTTCGGACGTGCCGGCGGAATTCTCGGCCTTGACACGATAATAATATTTCTTGCCGATCTCGGCTCCGGTGTCGTTAAATAACGGCCGATATTGAAGGGCGGCATCGGAAATATCTTGACCGGCGACAATCCACGGGCCGTCTTTACTTTGCGCCCTTTCCACGATGTAACTTCGGGCGCCGGCGCTGCCTTGCCAGGAAATTGCCGCTGCGTTGTTTATTTCAAGCAGAACCGGTGCCGCCGGTTTTTCAATTTTCGGGACCGGCATGTCTCTGATTTCAAAGGCTTTCTGTCTCATCAGAGCTAAAAGCTCTTTCTCTTCGTATGCGGCACCGGAAGCAAAACCGGGCCAGTGATAGGCCTTGAACAAATCGCCGCCGTAAGGCTCGCTGTGCCAGTAGAAACCGCCGTTACGATTGCGATAACGCAGCGACCATATTAGGGCACCGCTTGTCTTTTCATCAATCACGGCACGCAGAACAGTTTCAACTCCATCAGTCGGAATGAAACCGAACTCACCGACAAAGTACGGTTTTTTGCCACGACTTTTCGCCGCGTTCGCTCTGATTTGATCGACTGTTTCTGTCGGCTTTTTCGAATAGTGGTGGGTAGTGACAATATCGATATTTTCATCCCGGATCGATTCGTCCCGCAGGTTCGTTGTGTGATGACCGTCAATCACCAGATGGTTTTGGTCGATGCTTTTTATGTATGCCACAGCCCTAGCCGTCCATTCGTGGGGACATTTCAACTCGTTACCCGTTTCCCACGCCAGGATTGCCTTGTCGTCACGATATTTAACTCCCGTGACCGTATTGGTCCGGTTGACGACAAAACTTACAATCTTTTTATAATCCTCGAATAACTCCGGGTCTGTCCAGAAATCCTTTGCATCTTTGTCCCTGAATGCGGCGGCCGCTTCGATTCCACCCCACCATTTCCAGTTGTCGATAAATGGGATAATCACCCGGATACCTTTACGATTGGCAACGGCCAAAACCATATCCAGGGACTCGAAAGTTTTTTCATCCAATTTTCCCGGGGCGATGATATGCCGCGGTATGTTCGGATCCTCGCCCCTGGTACGAACCGAGAGGGCATAAGTCCTCACGACCTGCCCGCCCATCTGCCGAACCGCTTCGAGCGCATCGGCAATCTCGAACTCATTGGGCAAACGCCATGGATTGGTCTCGTCAAAGGCCATGTTGTCCTCGTTGTAATGAAGGCAGGGGATGTTGAAACTGATGAAGCTAAGCTCGCCGTTTTCATCCATCAGCTTGTCACCATCTCGATGCACAAATTGAGTGAATACACTTTCGGTTGCCAACGAACTAACAACAAGGGATAGAAAAATCAGTATTGTTAAAAATCTCTTCATCGTTTCATGCCTTTCTATAATCCGATTATTTAAATCCCTCCATACTTACAGAAATATGACTATCGAATAATATATCTGTGAGAGGTGGATTTGTCTAAAGCTATTAATATGATTTTTGTAGCAAAGTTTTTTGATACAGTAAAGAACCACCAGTTTTTCACTGGTGGTATTAAAATCGGAAGAATAAAGTATATTTTTTGCGCTATTAAAGTTCCTGAATCAGGAGATCATCAAGCCATACCGAATCTTCCCCGGCTCCGAAGGAGCGATCTTTTGTGTATATCCATTCAAGAACCATCTGCTCCGTTTCAACAAGAACAGGAAAGGTATTTATGCTCCAGCCAGATTCACCTGATAATTCCAATTTGACTACACCATTTACGGAAAATTTCAGAACGTCAAACGTATATTCGGTAGACGTTTTTGCAGCAAAACCTACATTGTACAGTGTACCGACAGAACTATCGATGATTATTTGAAAACCCGTACTCTGATCATTTTCAATATCTGCCGATTGAATACTGTAATCTCCGGTGTGTGCATTTGATGAAAGTCTCCAGGGTTTGCCTATCCAGGCTGATACAATTGTCTCGATATCATCCTGATCTACTTCAAATCCTGTGCTTATTATATCTATTGGATCTCCATCCTGCAAACCATATAGTCGTATATCATCGAAATATAACTTTCCACTGCCACCGGATCGTGGATCATTATGATAGCCGACACCAATGAAGAGACTATTGACATCAGTAAGTGTCACATTCTCCGTACTGAAATTAATTAGTGGGATTTTCCATTCGGTCCAGTCAGTAAAATGGGTGGCGTCCGGATTTGGATGATTCAAAACGGATACACTGCCGTTGCTATTGGATATACCGATATACAACGGTTCAGGATTGTTTATCGTATAACTGTTATTTTCATCAAAAGAACTTACATGAGCACTAGTGTCACCTCTAAACCATAATGATAGCTCCTGAACACATTCATTTATCAGGTCACGTGGTTTACTCCATGCAATCTTAGTCTCCGAATAATTTAAGCAATCGGTTTTATTATTATCATAGAAGAACGGCATCGATTGATTCCCGCTGTGAACGATGTTTAATTCTGCATAAGGAGGTCCTTGAGGATTACCTACAATAGCTCCCGTCTCATTGCCGGGATAACCAATCTCATAATGCCCGTCAATCCATGTATCGAATATCCTGTGTGGTTCAAAACCGGTATAATTCTCGAAATTATCCACTGTAAGATAATCAGCAACTGTAAAACACCAGATATCTCCCTGGTGCACTACACCGCTATTTGTAATCTCATCAATGCGCCAGAAATATTTCTGACCTAACTCAAGAACTTCCGGCATTTTATAAGACGCTCCACTTTGTTTACCTTTGAACATCATAGCATCAATGCTTTTGCCTAAGTAAACATTATGTGAATTAGTGAAATCTCCCGGTGTCCAGTAAAGAGTAGTATTTTCTGAAAATGCTGTAAAATTATCAGGAGGTATCGGCTCCGAGGCACTCAGTTTCGGTTCGTAAACAACCTCGTCGAAAACCCAATGAGTGTGCGATTGTGAAACACCCTCGACTCCGAATGTATGACTCGTGGATAAAGTCTGTTCTACAGCAGCTTCAAATGCTTTTACCTGTAAATCTCTCGTATAACTCCGAAAGTCGCGTCTAAACATAGGAATGTTTCGGTGGCAACAATCATCCATTGAACTGAATTCCCCATTCCAATATACATAGTAATATTTGACGTATTCATTCTGAGCAGCTTTCCATGACAAATGTACCCAAAGTTCTCCATGAATACTATCTCTATTATTCTCTTCGGTTTTTGTAAAAAACTCATACGTTATATCCAAATCCTCATATTCTAAAGCCACGCTGAATTCAGATAATATGACGAGAATAATAAATAAAACCGTAAATAGAAGCCTTAAATTGCTAATAGAATTCATTTTACACCCACCACATTAACCTAATAAGAATTTGCCCACTAATGGTTATATACCTATATGTCTCGTCCCGGAGATTATTACATTACGATTTTAAATATTTACAACATAATAATCAAGGGAAAAATATCAGATTCAAACACGTGTTAAGAAACCGAATAGTAACATTTATTTCGTAAATCAGCCTGAATAATGCTGTTTTTTAAGAACCTTAACCATTGCTTGCAGAATTCGGTAATTCTTATTCGTCTATTAAGCCGTTATCGACCGGAACTTCCGGTTCGAGGATAAAATCTGAGCAGCCGAAGATACCGAAGCGTGAGCCGTCCTGCTCATCGCTCTGCCAGACAGTGACAAATCTGCCGTCGGAGCCCATCGCAACAGCGGGGGATCTCTGGTCCGCCTCTATAGTTGCATTAAGCTGCAATTCATCGCCGACAGGTTCGCCGGTGCAGTCGAACCTCCGGCAGAATATATCCCTTTCATTGACATTAGGATCTATCCTGCTTTCCCAGACGATAACAAATTCACCCGGACCGTTCATGGCGACATGTGGATTTTGCTGGGCTTGATCGATTGTTGTATTAACTATAAACTGTTCACACAAAGCCGTACCGTTCGGGTCAAATATCCGGGCGTGAATATCATCCATCGAAGCAAGATTGGGATCTCCGTCCCATGTCACTATAAAACATCCGGTCCCGTCTATCGCAATCGACGGCTGTGTTATGGAGTTGAAAACTGTCGTGTTGACCTCGAACGGCTCTGTTTTATCCGAACCGTCGGCGTTAAATAGTTGGGCCATTATTGAGTTGGAACTTTTATCTGTCATCCATACGACTGCAAAATTTCCGTTCGAGTCCATCGCAACATCGGGGTAACGGCAGCCTGACATTTCTCCGCCGATAATAAATTCCTCCCCCAACATCATACCGGTGCCGTCGAATAACCTGCCGCAGATGGTCATGTCACCTTCTTGAGGAAAATCCACGCTTTCCCAGACGATGGCACACCCTCCGTCTTGATCCGTTGCAATTGCCGGGCAAATATGTCGACCGAGTGAATCGTCGTTGACCTGTATCTCATCGGTCACCGGAACATTGTTTGGATCAAACCATCTGGCGAAGATATCATCCCTGTTCGGGTCAGTTATCCCCGGACCTCGCCAGGTAACAATAAAACCGGCTGCGGCATCAATCGCAACAGCCGGTTCGGTCTGATTGCCGGTGACATTGGAATTTACCTGAAATTCATCACCGGAATAGCTATTATTAGGATCAAATCGCTGTCCAAATATACCGTTGGAGCTGCCGTCCTGACCGTAGCTTCGCCAGACAACGACAAAGCCGCTATTGGCATCAATTGCGATATCCGGATCCGCCTGATCCCACGTTGTGTGTGTGTTGACCTGAAATTCGCCACCGGATGCTGATGTGATAAATAATCCGGCCAGCAGACAAAAAATTAATACCTGTTTCATTGCACTCTCTCCTCCGTTTCTGTTCCGAATTGACCTCCGGGCATACCCTCTCGAAGGCCGTAAATAAAATTTATAGAACCGTTATTAAGCAGCAATAATCCAACTTATTTGCTAAAAAATCACTGCACTTACTGTAATATTAGACCTCACTAATTATTAAGGCGTCTGAGAAAAGGAAATATTGATTGGAAAAATCGAAAAATTTTAAAATTTTTTACAGGGAAATGTGTTTTTCGGCCTTTTTAATCACTCAAAAGCGGGATAATATTCAAAACATGCAACTTAATAGGAACAAACAGCATACTTCATATCGAAGCCGCAGGTTATATATTTTTTTCGCAGAAACAGTCAGATCCAGACATTAATCCGGGAATAAAATCTACAATGGTTTGATATACGGTTCAATCGCTTTCGCTTGAGAATGCCGAGCAACAAAACTATCGCGTTGTCCCGGATCGGAGAATAAATAAACGGCATAACCGCCCCAGCCGCCGCCGCAATATTTACATGCAAGGCATTCTTCCGATTCCATCAAAGATTCCATCCCTTCATCCAACTGGAGTCGGTAGCTCATCCTGACCGCTTCCGCTAATTTTTCCACATCCTCGTAAAGCACCGCCTCTGCGGCGACCTGGCCGGCCTTATAAATCGCATCGTAATCGCGGTCTCGCTCGGCGATGTCCGGTGTGTCATGCTCCTGATCGGTATAGTTAATCGCCATAAGCCCTTTTAAAATGCTGCCGTTTCGCTTAAGGTGCAGGACGGGATGTCGGCCGCTCTGCCAGACACACAAACCTGTTTCCTGTATAATCGCCGGATCCTGCCAGCCAACGCCGAGGTTAAGCTCGCTCAGAACGCCGTCTTCGCCGTTAAGTATCGCCCAGGCGCCGCTGCCTCCCAGGCCGGAGCGCTTTTCATAACCCCAGCTATTCAGGGATACCAACGGGGAGATGGCGCAATTGACTATAAAACCGCCTTGCCTTGCCAATCGGGGTACATCCAGCCAGCCGCCAGCGAAGTCAATACGCAGCGGGGATTCTTTCGGAGCACGAATCCACTTGACGATACCGGTTGTCGATATCGGTTTGAATTTCGGTGGAGTTTTCGGCAGGACATGATATTCCACGCCGTACTGTACGCAAAGGTCTCGCTTCAATTCGCCGTATTTATCGTCCTCGGTGACGGCTAAAACCTCCGGCATAATCCGGAGGAAATGGTCTTTGAAATCAAGCCCAATTTCCATATTCTCACCCATAACAACATCATCCACCATCTCCAGGGCCTGGATCATTGCTCTTTTGTGATCCTGCGGGATAGAAGAACGTCGGTTCTTATGTGCCCATAAGACATCGTCCGAGGCAAAACATACTGTCAAGTGGTCACCCAACGCTTTGCAGTCGTTGAAAAACTGGACGTGTCCAGCATGAAGAATATCGTAACATCCGGAAACAAATACCTTTTTCATTACTGCTCCCCTTTGTGTTTTATTATCGATTTTAATTCTCGATATGAATTATAACACCCTCCGGCCGATTTTGTTAGAAATAATTGTTGTTTTTTTTATCCCTTCCCAGGCGATAAAAAGGTGTCTTCGTAGCTGTTCCTGGTTTTTTGTTTATTAATTCTGCCCGCTGTTTCGTTAATTCCTTGAGCCTTTGTAGAGCTCATATTTCAGGAGGCGGCACTCTATCTTGCCGTTGTAAAATATCATACGGCGGGAAGCTTTTAGTCCTATTTTTCCGGCCAGCTCTTTATTGCCCGTAAATAGATAGCCCGTATAACCGGAACATTTCTGCTTGAGAAAGTCACCAATGCGTTCATACTCATTTTCGAGCTGTTCGAGTTCGCCAAGCCGCAGCCCGTATTCCGGATTCATCACAACAATTCCCCGGCCCTCCGGCACCTCGGTCTCGGCAAAATCGCATACATCAAATTCTATCAAATGTTCCACTCCCGCCGTACGCGCGTTCTGCCTTGCCGCTTCGATTGCTTGTTCGTCAATATCGGTGGCAATAATACGTCTTTGCAGCCCGTCTTTACGTATAGTCTTGCGAACTTCGTTCCGGATTTCTTCCCATATCCGCTGGTCAAAATCTTTCACGTGCTTGAAGCCGAAATTGCTGCGCAGACTACCGGCCGGCTTGTTCATCGCGATAAGGGCTGATTCGATAGCAAGCGTGCTGCTGCCGCACATAGGCAACACGATATCCTGAGAACCGTCATAGCCTGTAGCCATGATAATCCCTGCCGCCAGTGTTTCGCGAAGCGGCGCTTTATGCGGCATTTTTCGATAGTTCCGGTCGGAAAGTTTCACGCCGGATGTATTAAGATATATCCACGCCCTGTCATTCTTCCAGTAAAGATTGACCACTACGCTGTTTCTATCAGGTCCGCTGTCCGGCCTGCGACCCGTCTTTCTGTTTATACGGTCGACAATGGCGTCCTTGACCTTCAAATTCGGATACATACTGTTATTGACCGTCCAGGTATCCACTCGCGAGAGCACGCAAAGATGCTCCTTCGGGTCGATTATGTTTTCCCATGGCACGGTTCCAACTTGTTTGTAAAGCGCCTCGGTACTGCCGCACCGAAACTCACGTAAAAGATAAAGAACATTGTAAGCGGTCCGAAGGCAGAAATTCAGTTTCAGACAATCGATAAACGATCCGCGAGTGACAACGCTTCCGGGATGATTACTGACTATCTTAAAGCCCAATCCCTCAAGTTCGGCTTGGAGATAATCTTTCAGCCCCGGCCCGCAGGTAACCAGTATATTTCTGCGTTCTTGAACATTCATCCAGTTTATTTACGCCCGGACGCATCTTTTGTCAATACCAAAGCGGCGGAATCATAACGAGGGATTTACGAAACATGATGGACGAGACACAAGCGATGAGCCACGATCAACTATAGCCTGGCGCCAGGGGAATTAAAACACCCTCAGCAATCACTACTGTCCCAATTTTATTATAGCACGACAAGTCATTTTTACTGGTTTAAAAATCTTGAGGCTTTTTCAACATAACTACTGTCAGTATCTTTCTGAAATACCATCCACTGTCGCTACGTCATTGACATCATCAAACTTCTCATAAATGTCGTAACCTTCGAGGCCCTTTGCATCGCCATAAAAAACATAATAAACCAGTGCCCCGAGACCAATAAATCCGAGAGCTATCAACCGGATTTCCCTGTCGTCTTCAGTATCGTCTTCTTTATCGAATGGGCTGTACTGATCGTCCTCATCGGATCCCGTAAGTAAAAGTAGAACAATACCGGGTGTCGCTATAAGACCAGCTATATAGCCGGGCAAATCATTCGGAGGTTCATACTTTCTGAGGTCGTATGTTTTTGTCATCCTGCGGCCGTCGTCAAGGGTAAATGTAATATCGATAAAATGATCCCTGATTGAAACACTGTCTCTTGGAATTTTAATCTTGCAGGGAGTCTGACCCTGGAAATTCGAACCTACAAGCACAGACGCCCCGGACGGCTGAGAATATAAATTCAACTGATAGGCGCCTCTGCATCCGGTAAGTATAAAAACTATGACAATACATAAGCTCCGCCTGAGTATTTCCCGTAAACTATGGTTTATTGTTGCCATTTTTAGCATCCTTTGCTATGTGGTGATTTATAGTTTTTATAAATCATTTATTATTCTATATCTATCTCTATTCCGCCAACATACTTCGCAACAAGATTGTAGAATATACATCCAATCGCAACAAAAACAAATCCCAAGGCTGCATAAATAATCGGTAAAAAAAATATAAACACACCGCCGAAAAGTGCTCCCGCAATTCCTTCTCTGCCACGAGCAGCACTGGTTATCAAAGCAATAAATCCGAATGGTACAATTATTATTAGAGATACTACAAAATACATAATTGCGGCAATTTTTGCTGTCTGCAATACACCGAAACTTTTAATTTGTGCCATTTCCTTTCCTTTCAGATTTCATATGTCATGCCTTGGACAACAGTTATCCCCATAAAAACATTTTCAGGACATCTCAAGGTCGCAGTTTCTAATTCTTTCAGTAATACAGTTATAACTTTGCCAAAATTTGCTTAGCCCAAGCTGCGGCTCGCCCGAGTTCGCCTTCCCTGAGCGGGCCTTCGGTATCATTGACACAGAATCCTTCCGGGGCGATTACGATTTCCGCTCCCTTTTTACCGAGCTTTTTAGCAACAGGTCCGGCAGCATAGCCAAATACTTTCATTAAGAAACGCAATGCTCGAGATTTGATATCGTCTTCCGAAATGCGAGTATCGAACGCCGCCGCTTTTACACCTTCAAGACCATTGGCTGGGATGTTTTTTAAAAATCTGTTCGTTGCCGGTGAAGGTCTGAAAGCGCGGGTAGGGGAGCCTACAATCAAAAGACCCGATCCTATCAACTGCTCCGGCAAAACCTCACTTACTTTGCGAACATCGACTTCCATCGATGATCCGAGAGAATCACCAATCGTCTGTGCTATCTTTTCGGTATTGCCAAAAAAAGATTCATAAAGTACAAGTGCCTTCATTGTTTAATCCAATCAGTGACATAAGTAATATGAAATAATTCTGTTAGCATATATACTACGTGTGTAAAAACATTCCCTGCCAGACAAATTCCCTGTCCTGTCAACCGTCATACATCATAGAGATTATTATTGCCAAGCACCGCGCCCTACGATTCTTCGTCTGAATTTTATAATCTCTTATCCACCGCCGGATTCACGAATAAAGAATCCCTGGTGTGCCAGGCCGGTGGAAGATGGAGTGCCGGCGATCCGGGCCAGATAGGTATCTCCCATTTTCTTGATATGTTCGGCGATGTTGTCGAAGTAGTTATAATGTGACTGCTCCTCGTCAATGATCGTTTCGAAGAGTTTCATACTAATGCTGTCACCATTTTCGCGGCAAACCATCAATAGCTCGTTATAAACATCTACCGTGTGACTTTCCAGATTCGCATCGAACGGGAATATCTTTTCAACATCCTGCCCCTTTTTGGACTTTGCCAACGGATCGGTGGTAGGTTCTCTCCCCAGCTCCTTAATGCGTTCGGCGAATTGCTCGGCGTGACGCATCTCGTCAATCGCAATCAGTTTCATATTGGCGGCCAGCTCACCATAATCCATGTCATCCAGGCCATAATGCTGATTCATGTACTGCGCTATGGCCTGCAGTTCCATCGCACGTGCTTTATTGAGGGCATCGACAACTTTTTTCTTCTTGTTTTCTCCTGCACTCTTTGCCATATCTCTTCTCCTTATCTATGGTTCCTTTCATAATTTGACCTCGTGCAACATTATATTTTTTGCCGGTCGGATTGCAATAATTATTCTATCTCGTTTGGCATATACCAGAACAGGATGGTTGTCAATGAAAAAGCGGATGAGCTTTATCATTGCTACGAATTGGCAGTATTGTAATCGTTAATGTACCTGCCGATGTGATTTCTTATGTTCCTTTTTATCGAGGCTATATTTTCTCTGCCGACATACAGGCCGCTGTCCCAGCATATGCCTTCGGCGCATTTTTGGTTCCTGTCAAGAATCGCATCTTCAAAGTGGACGACCCGAAACGAATAAAGATATACATCTTTTTGCGAAGTATCTTTAAATATAACAAGATATAGGGCCAGACGCGGGCGGCCGGGTACGTATTCAAAATCGTCCCTGGTTAAAATTTTAATTTTCGAATCCTTTAATTGCTCTTCCATATTCTTTTACAGTTGTTCGGTTAAAGACTTTTCCTCGGATTTTTCCTTTCCGATAACATCAACATAGACGGATACGCCGTCGGAGTCCATCAGGCGTCTGCGAAATTCCTGCTGGATTTTTTGTTTGTCTTCCTCCTTGGCAAATGTTAGTACGGCGTTGAAAACACTCAAAAAAACCAAAATTGCCGCAAATGCAATAAACCGACATTTTACTTTTCCATAAAATCACATCTTGTATTATGAGCATAATTTTAATATCTCCTGACTATTCGATTGATTGCCTATTTTCATTCAACTGTAAGATTTGTAAATTACGGTATTAGCTCCCTTTAAGTTGTAACCTGCTGCCCATCTGCAATATGCTATATCCGCATCCATCACGGAGCTAAAACAACAGGGATTATCAGGTCAAATTGGCCGAACTTAAAGGCCGAATCATGCGTAGAAATACTAATAAGTGGGAAAAATAAAAAATATTTTAAAAATATTGTTGACGGCCTGCCGATATCAGTATAAATTATAGTTTTAGGTGTGTTGAAAAGTACATCAGACCATAAGAAAGGATCTGGTTAGATTTTGAAAGAAATCTATAGAATGCTGTTTTTTATAACTTAAACTGCCTAAAGGCAACTTAGGATGGTCTTATTTGAAGACCGCTGGCAGTTTGAGGCAGCGGTTTTTTTTATTGCTCTTTTTTAAGTTCATAGTTATAACCGACGAGCCCATTTTCCTTTGGCTACAAGCCGAAGGAAATCCTAAACTCTAAATACTAAGTTCTAAACCTTAGGATTTAGGAATTAGAATTTGGGATTTCCCACAAAGTGGGCATCGGGCTCGTAGCTCAGTTGGTTAGAGCGCACGCCTGATAAGCGTGAGGTCGGTAGTTCGAATCTACCCGGGCCCATTTAAATAATCTGAGATTTCAGATTTTAAATTTGAGATTGCCGCAAAGTGGCAGCCCGGGGACGTAGCTCAATTGGGAGAGCGCCGCGTTTGCAACGCGGAGGTTGTCGGTTCGAGCCCGATCGTCTCCATTGAACTCGCCAAAGGCGATTTCAATGCCCCGGCGAAACTTATGTGAAGCCGAGCAATGAGGCGTTAATTTTTTTTGTTATTTTTGAATAAATCGGTCTCTGATGCGTATATATAACAGCAGCGGAATTTTGCCGGTTTGTTTTTAAGAATAAGCTATTTGACAAGTTAATATGCAGATGCGTGGGATTATACAATTATAATTCCGAGCATACTTTTTTTTCCTTACAAAAAGTATGTTAATATGAGCGCTCATAATTTAGGCGACTTGTAAAGCCAGTTCAATCAAAGATTGATATGGTCAAGTTACTAAGAGTGTATGGGGGATGTCTAGGCGTCGAGAGGCGAAGAAGGACGTGGCAGGCTGCGATAAGCCCGGGGCAGGTGTCGAGCAACCGCTAATCCCGGGATCTCCGAATGGGGCAACCCGATGTCACTGGGCAACCAGATGGCATCACCTGCGGCTGAATGCATAGGCCGTATGGGGCGAACGCAGGGAACTGAAACATCTCAGTACCTGTAGGAAAGGAAATCAACCGAGACTCCGTAAGTAGCGGCGAGCGAAAGCGGATAAGCCCAAACCAGGGGGCTTGCTCCCTGGGGTTGTGGGCACCGGTAAACAGTTACAAAGGCATCGCCAGCAGAATCCTCTGGAAAGTGGAACCGTAGAAGGTGAAAGTCCTGTATGCGAAAGCGAGGGCCCTGTGTTACTGCCGGTGTTCCAGAATAGCACGGAGCTCGTGGAACTCTGTGTGAAGCTGGGGGGACCACCCTCCAAGGCTAAGTACTCCTCGACGACCGATAGTGAAAAGTAGGGCGACCGAACGATGAAAAGTACCCCTATTAGGGGAGTTAAAAGTACCTGAAACCATACACTTACAAGCTGTGGTAGGGCTATGACAGATTGCTTGCAATTTGTAATGCCTGACCGCGTGCCTTTTGCATAATGAGCCGGCGAGTTACCGTCTGTGGCAAGGTTAAGCCCTTCAGGGGCGGAGCCGTAGCGAAAGCGAGTCTTAATAGGGCGATTTAGTCGCAGGTGGTAGACGCGAAGCCAGGTGATCTACCCATGGCCAGGTTGAAGGGAATGTAAAAATTCCTGGAGGACCGAACGCACCAACGTTGAAAAGTTGGGCGATGAGCTGTGGGGAGGAGTAAAAGTCTAATCAAACCTGGAGATATCTCGTTCTCTCCGAAATAGCTTTAGGGCTAGCCTTGAGAAACTACTTTGCGGGGGTAGAGCTACTGAATGGGGATGGGGGGCCACCAGCCTACCCACCCCAACCAAACTC